>ENA-UOYD01000006-UOYD01000006.1-marine-metagenome-genome-assembly--contig:-NODE-6-length-183505-cov-22.386887_pt1 | contig 183505 bp, 166 predicted proteins | sample MGYA00238169_ERZ767097 | MGnify/ENA primary metagenome ERZ767097 (study PRJEB28937, sample SAMN06267346) | marine metagenome | isolation source: Columbia River Estuary | place: USA:Columbia River... | reverse complement strand
CCGGTGTTGTACACCATTCCTTTGCAGTTGTTGAGCTATCACGTCGCCATCATCAAGGGCACCGACGTTGACCAACCGCGTAACTTGGCAAAATCGGTAACGGTAGAGTAACAAAGCACCGTCCGACACAGTAAGCACAACCCAGCGCTGAGACACCGTCTGACCGTTGGGTTTTTTTATGGGTGCTGTTCAGCCGAACGGTGCCAATGAGGATCTTCGACCATACACTGTGCATCGCCTTGCCACATTCCGCATGGTGTTTGAGCAGACGCGTGGTTGGCTATTCGTATACCTGTGATTGAAAGTACGTGCCTTTCCGCTGCCAGCAGTGTTATATACTCCCCGCTATTGGTAACCAATGCATTAACGATAAGGCGCTAGGCAGGGCTGAGATTAACCGTTGCGGGTTCAACGGTGACGCTACAACGATTCAAGGAGTGTGGTCTGGGTGGAAGTGAATTACGGTATCATTATTTTTGCTGCATTTCTGGCGGTTGTTAGCCCGGGGCCAGCGACCTTGGCGGTAGCCAATGCCTCTATGTCACAGGGGCGGCAGCAGGGTGCTGTCCTTGCTTTTGGCATTACCACAGGTTCGCTGATATGGTCCTTGTCGGCCGCCTTTGGCATTAGCGCATTGATGATGACCGAGCCTTGGATATTTACCGGCTTGCGGTACTTGGGCGCCGCCTATTTGTTGACGATGGCGTGGCAATCAGCCATGGCCTCGCGGACCAAGACCACATTAACAACCCAACCGACCACCCCTCGTCGTACTTGGGCTCAGAGCTATTGGCGCGGTGTGGCGTTGCACCTGACCAACCCGAAAGCCATCTTGTTTTTTGTCTCGTTATATTCCATCGCCATTCCACAGAACACCCCGATATCTGAGATTATGTTGCTCAACTTCATTATCGTGTTTCAGGGTTTGGTGGTATTTCAGCTCTATGCCCTGTTGTTTTCCCGTGCGGGTGTAAGAACGGCTTACTTCAATTCAAAACAGTGGTTCGACCGTATTTTTGCTGTGGTATTTGGTGCCATCGGGTTGGGCATTGGCTTTTGGCCGAGTTGACGGCTCACAGGACTAACGGCTAGATCTTAGGCATGATTAGGAACTTGGACACCCATCTCTACCGCCCATCTCTACCTTAAATATCACAAGGAGGTAAAACCGTTCACGCTAGGCAACATTTGGTGTTCACAGTTAGTGAAATTAGGTATTAACAGAGGCCAAAAATACACAGCACATCAATGACCCTGTACCCATTGATTGTGGCCAGGCCTTTGTTATTTGCATCTCATTCTCTCACTAGCTGTTACAATGACCGCTCACGAAATTCATAGAGCAGTTTATACGGTACCCCCCCCATGAATATAAAGAACGATCTGCAGAAGTTGAACAATCAACTCGATGTTTGTAAAAACAAACTAGTAGCCGCACAGCAGCGTAACGACCAAGAAAGAGTTATTTACTTTCAAGGTAAGCTGGACAAAGCCAACAAAAAAATTGCCAGTTACAAACAACTACAGACACGTCAAAATAGCAGCAAAGGCCGTAGCATTACCGCTCTAGCCTTTAACCGCCCGCTAACCCAAGCCGAACAAGCAGACATGGGGAAATTAAAAAAATCCGTGCGTGGCCTGATTGTTGTGCACCCATTGACTGCAGTAGGTCGTGAGATCGGTGTCAAAGTTGTGACGGGCTATGCCCCTAAGGAATTCTAATAAAAATTGCGTGGGCAGCGTCTTTTATATTATTCACAAACAGAAAATAGTTAATGTTTGGAAAATAGAAGCGCGCGATTCTGATCTTGTAGATCATTGGACTGGCTTTTGATCTGGCAACTACGCATTTAACAGCGCAAGCCAGGTAAACACTGCCGCGCGCGTACTTTTAGCCTTAAATGCCTATGAAGCTACCAATAACATTTCTATTGCTTAAATCCTTTTCTGCATTTCCAGAAGAATGCTTTTTTTGATGAAAGCACGAGTAATCGAGCACGCTTCACAATACTTGTGCTAATGAATCACAATGTGAGGATTCCTGACTATCGGATCGAACGCAATGTCGGCAGCGTCACAGCGCTCACTTATTTACTGGGATAAAAAAAAGGAAAGCCATTGCTTTCCTTTTTGGTGTAGATTCACGTGCCTTCAATCCAATCAGTAACCTGGTACACCAGCCATATCAGGAAGCCGATGCGCGATTCCTTTGTGACAATCGATACAGGTTTCTCGACTAGGATCATTGCCAGTCAGGGCTTCCGCATGCTGGTCAGCGGCACGAGTGCTTTGACGAGTAAAGTCCATTGAATCAAAGTTATGGCAGTTTCGGCACTCTAAAGAATCATTCGCTTTAAAGCGGGCCCATTCATTTTCAGCCAAATGACGTCGTTTGGCTTCAAACTTTTCTGGCGTATTAATGGTTCCAAAAATTTTGCCCCAGACTTCCTTAGACGCTGCCATTTTACGGGCCATTTTATTGGTCCAGTTGTGTGGCACATGACAGTCCGAGCAGATAGCCCGAACGCCGGATCGGTTAGAATAATGAATGGTCGTTTTTAACTCTTCAAAAACATTATTCTCCATTTCGTGGCAGCTTGTGCAGAATTTTTCTGTATTGGTTATTTCCATGGCAGTGTTAAAACCACCCCAGAAAATAATACCTGCAAGGAAGCCACCAATGACCAGAAAGCCTATGGAATAGTGCACGCTTGGACGCGACAATATATGCCAATTTTCTTTCCACATCGTGATGAGTTTTTTCACCTTATTACCTCATTAAATATTTCAGTTCCGTTACTATTTGCCCTGGCTTACCAAGGTATCCATATCAATAAACATATTTTCAACTAGGAGTATTGCATCCAGTTGAGGCACATGGCATTGGTTACAGAAATATCGTGCGGGTGTTACATCAATCAGGAACTGTCCTTCTCGGTTTTGAAAGTGGGTAATACTCACCATCGGCGCCTGAGATTTTTCAGCGGTTTTTCGATTATGGCAGCTCAAACATTTGTTAAAGTTCAGATCAACCTGATACCCATCTATTTTATGTGGGATTGTCGGTGGCTGCTGAGGATATGCTCGCTCCCGCTTCAAATCTTTATTTTCGGCTTGTTGCATAATCGGTGGTGTAGGTTCTGCGGTTAAGTCTGTACTTCCGCGAAGGGTCGCCACTTGAGTTTCTGCCATAACCAACGTGCCGGCCACAAGCAGGGTTACCAAAGATAGGATTAGCGTTTTCATGTTGGTCTCCTTATGCCTTCACGACTTTAACTGCACACTTTTTAAAATCGGTTTGTTTCGACAATGGATCAGTTGCATCCAGCGTCACCTTGTTGATCAACTGGCTGGCATCAAACCAGGGTACAAAAACCAGCCCTCTAGGTGGCTTATTACGTCCACGAGTTTCGATGCGGGTTTTGATTTCACCCCGACGAGAGATCACTTTTACTTCATCGCCGCGTCGCATTCCCTGAGCTGATGCATCGTCCGGGTGCATAAAGCAAACCGCGTCTGGGAACGCCTTATACAACTCGGGTACTCGTTGTGTCATAGATCCTGAATGCCAATGTTCCAATACACGGCCAGTACTTAGCCATAGCGGAAATTCTTCATCAGGCGATTCTGCTGGTGGCTCATAAGGCAGTGCAAAAATGACTGCTCGACCATCTGGCTTACCATAGAATTCCCAACCCGTACCTGGTTTCACATAGGGGTCAGAACCTTCTTTGAAACGCCACTGGGTTTCTTTGCCATCAACGACAGGCCAACGTAAACCACGACTCTGGTGATACATATCAAACGGCGCCAAATCGTGTGCTTTTCCACGACCAAAGTTAGCGTATTCTTCGAAGAGACCTTTTTGTACATAGAAACCAAAATATTCAGACTCGAAGTTTTTATACTCGGTAGCGGTTTCAGATAGTGGGAACTTATCTACCTGGCCATTGGCAAACAATACGTCAAACATTGTTTTGCCTTTGTACTCAGGATTCGCATCAAGAATATCTGCAGGCCATACTTCTTCAATATTAAACCGCTTTGAGAATTCCATTAGCTGCCATAAGTCTGATCGCGCTTCGCCTGGTGCGTCAATAAGTTGGTGCCAAAACTGGGTGCGCCGCTCAGCATTTCCATAAGCACCTTCTTTTTCGACCCACATTGCGGTCGGTAAAATCAGGTCAGAGGCTTCTGCGGTTACGGTAGGATAAGCATCAGACGTTACAATGAAGTTATCCGGATTACGATATCCCGGATAGGTTTCTTCATTCATATTCGGTGCTGCTTGTAAGTTATTGTTAACCTGGATCCAGTAACAGTTTATGTCACCGTCTTTTAACTTCCGGCTTTGCAATACGGCGTGAGCCCCTACTTTTCCGTTTAGAATACCTTTAGGAATTTTCCACTTCTTCTCGGAGTAGGTACGGTGTTCCTCATTATTAACAACCAGATCAGCAGGCAATCGGTGAGCAAAGGTTCCTACTTCACGCGCGGTTCCACATGCAGATGGCTGGCCTGTCAATGAGAACGGGCTATTGCCTGGCTCTGAAATCTTACCGGTAAGCAAATGAATGTTATACAGCAGATTATTTGCCCACACACCACGTGTATGTTGGTTAATACCCATGGTCCACAGTGACATAACCTTGGTTTTTGGATCAGCATACAGCTTGGCAATTTTTTCAATCGTCGCCGCAGGTACGCCTGACATTTTCTCGGCATATTCGAAGGTATAGGTCGACACGAATTTGGCGAATTCTTCAAGATCTATCGGAGTTGAACCGCCAGCATTATCAACATTTTTAGCTTTCATTTCTAACGGATGAGTCGGCCGTAAACCATAGCCAATATCGGTATTACCCTTTCGGAAATTAACGTGTTTGGATACGAAGTCCTTATTAACAGAACCCGATTCAATGATGTAGTTAGCAATTGCATTCAACAACACCAAGTCTGTCTGCGGGGTAAATACGGCTGGTATGTCGGCTAAATCGAAGCTGCGATGCACGAAAGTTGATAATACGGCAACTTTAACATGCGGATGGCTCAATCGACGGTCAGTTAATCGGGTCCATAATATGGGGTGCATTTCGGCCATATTTGAGCCCCAGAGTACGAAGGCATCGGCATTTTCAAAATCATCGTAACAGCCCATCGGCTCATCGATTCCGAAAGTACGCATAAAGCCACCAACAGCAGATGCCATACAATGACGCGCATTAGGATCAAGGTTGTTCGATAAAAATCCTGCTTTCATCAACTTGGAAGCAGCATAACCTTCCCACACTGTCCATTGGCCTGAACCGAAGAATCCGATTCCATCAGGGCCTTTCTCTTTCAGTGTTGCTTTCCATTTTTCTGCCATAATGTCGAAAGCTTCATCCCAAGATACCGGAGTAAAATCGCCTTCTTTATGGAACTTTCCATCTTTTTTACGCAGCAATGGCTGAGTTAAACGGTCTTTGCCATACATGATTTTGGCTAAGAAATACCCTTTAACACAGTTAAGACCCTTGTTAACCGGAGCTTCAACATCGCCATGTGTTGCTACAACCCTGCCATTTCTGGTTGCAACACTAACGCCACATCCTGTGCCACAAAAACGACAAGGCGCTTTAGACCATTTCAATTGGTTATCGGCGCTTGAAGCAATAAGGTTGGTGGCGTTTGCAGTAATAGACATACCCGCGACAGCCGCAGCTGTCATGGCGGCCTGTGCCTTTATTAAATCACGTCGAGTGATTTGAATACCTGTTTTTGATGAGCTCATAAAGGGCCTCCTGCAGAGTGCGTGTCCACAGATTCAGTTGGGTTTGGATTATTAGAAGAATGTTCATTGATAATATGTTCAGGAAAAACAAAATCATCAGGAAGCTCTGCTGCTTCATCTAGTTCTGATGCTTCTGCTATCTGATGATAAACAAGTGCTGAATTAAGTACGCCTTCGGTAGCATTAATTTGATCAATGCTATTCATAATGCCTTTTTTACCTTCAGACTCGAGAACGATAACTAACTTTCCAGCTTCCTCAATTCCGTGGAACTCAATATCAATATTGAGATCCATTAGGCGTTGTTTTACAGAACTCAGGTTCTCGGGCATACAGTGTACGACTAAGCTTGAAATATGAATTTCGTTATTCAATTGGTGTCTCTCTTTGCTGGTAATTGGATTGAGATAGCCTTTGTAGGGCAAACCGATACACAGGCACCGCAGGCGTTACAGCGCTCATTGATAATGTCGGGTGTTGGTATTGTTTTGGTATAGTTAAATTCAATAGCATTTTGATCACAGCTATCCTGACAACTTTGACAAGCAACACCATTTACCGGCAGACATTGACTATTTGTCGTTGCAACATAGGCCCATGGTAGCTGCTCCATTGTTAACGCACCTGGCTCGCAAGTCGCAATGCAGTCAAAACAAAAAGTACATTCTCCCGTCTCAAAACTAATCTCTGGATAACCACCAGACCCTTTAAAAAGAATCTGCTCTGCACAGGCTTTGATGCACTGGTCACATCGCGTGCAGTCTTTAATAAAGCGGTCTTCGCTAGCCACTCCCGGCGGACGCAGTGGCGTGGGAAGAGACTGTTCCGGAGTGAATATCTTTCTGGAAAAAAGCGCACGTTTGCTGTAATCGATAGTCATGGTTTAATCCTGGATCAAAACCCCGGAGGCCCATTCAGCAATTGCATCATCCACACAATAAATCCATACCCGGCAATAATGGCAACAGAAAGAACAGGCGCCATTACTACGGTAAGAAATAGAAATACTTTTAATTCTTTGTTTTTATCATGTTGTGCCATAGAACTTTCAGCCATTGGTATTGCTCCAGAAAATCAATACGTTAATTTTAGGCGCTCAAAATTTCTTTGCCAGTACTTTAGCCGGAACACATTGGCCCTATATAGAGCCTAGGCCTTTACGGAATCTTGAAAGAAGACAGTGGGCAAAAGCCGTAGTGAGTTGATGGTTTTATTGGGCGATGGCTGTTTCAGTGGGCTTTCAGCGATTACCATTACAAGAAATGTTATGAAACAGGCATTGGGTTGCACAAGATCATCCAGCTTTTAATGACCATTGGATCAATATGCTGCCCTACACCGCTTTATCAAACTGACAAAAAGATGACGCAAGTCAGCCCAAACTAAACGTCACTTGTTCTATTTCGCGGAAGCCTGACAAATCGCGACCGTTTGCACGTATTATGTGGCGCTCCATTCTGTGACCGGATAATCAGATGGAGGAGGTTAATGCGTTTTTAATGCCTCAGCCGTTCTGTTTTTTTAAAAAAAATTGACCTACACTGTATACTTCTTATGCAACCCGAAGCGTCTCAACCTAAGCCAATCAGGTAAGGTTTTTTCGCCGCAGCCTTGAGCTGCCAGGGTCATTCTGGAAACAGATTGATCTCCCGACTTTGGAAAGGTGTTGACTATGTTACAAGATGCTTTTGGCCGGCAGTTTAGTTATTTACGGCTATCAATTACTGACCTGTGCAACTACCGTTGCAATTATTGCTTGCCTGACGGCATGCCCTGCGCTGATTACAGCAGCCTAAGCCTTGATCATATTGGGCATATCGCAGCTGCGTTTGCTGCCATGGGCATTGAGAAAATTCGTATTACCGGTGGAGAACCATCGGTACGTAAAGACCTGCCTCAAATTATCAGACTACTTAAAGAGACTCCTGGCATTAAGTCCGTTGTCATGACGACCAATGGCCATAAAATGTCTAAATACTTGGACAGCTGGGCTGACGCTGGTTTAGATGCATTAAACATCAGCTGTGACAGTCTTGACCCCAGAGTTTTTGATGCCATTACTGGTAGAGACGAGCTTGATAAGTTGTTAGAAGCGATAAAGCTGGCCCAAATAAGCGCCATTAAAACGATTAAAATAAACACGGTGCTATTAAAGCAATACAACCTGACTGATTTGCATAAGCTAATCGATTGGGTAAAGGACACTGACCTCACGCTGAGATTTATCGAATTAATGGAAACCGGTGATAACGCCGACTATTTCGCCAGCAACCACGTCAGTGCCGAAACAGTTCAGAAACTGTTAGTGCAAACCGGTTGGCAACAAACGATTCGAGACAAAGCGGCCGGACCGGCTAAAGAATTTAAGCATGCCGATTATCAGGGAAAAATTGGGTTTATTGCCCCCTATAGCAAAGACTTCTGTGATTCCTGTAACCGCCTTAGGGTGTCTTCATCTGGCAAACTTCATCTGTGTTTATTTGGTGACTCCGGATACGATCTGACACCGATGCTAGTCCCTGGGAAGGAAATAGAATTACAGAATTATTTATCAGAAGTGCTGCAAACTAAGCCAATCAGTCATTTTTTACAGGAGCACAACACGGGCTCAACTGCACAGTTGGCCATGTTAGGTGGATAGGGAAAAATGATGAAGCATTATGGCATTGTGCTGGCTGGCGGTAAGTCTCTGCGAATGGGAAGCGACAAATCCTTATTGCAGCGAGGCAATCAGTCCATGCTGGAATTTACCCGCAATTTGTTACTAAATTCTCACTGTAGTGATGTCATCATCAGCCGAAATGCACCCGGGTTTGTAGCCGATGTGATTCCCGACATGGGGCCATGCAGTGGCCTGCACGCGGGGCTGAAACATCTACCCGATGCCGGTTGGTTGACTGTTTTACCCGTTGACATGCCACTGATGACGAGTGAACAACTGAAACGCCTTCAATCTGAAGCAGAAGCCCGTAACTGCGCGGTCTATTTTCAGGCCAGTGTCATGCCGTTCGTGGTGCCAATTTCTGATGCATTACAACGCTTCGTAGACCAAGCCGTTACAGGCGATGCACCCAATGCGATAAAAGCGTTATTAGCAGCGTTGCAGGCTCAGGCTATTCCTTTTGAACATGCCAGTGTGTTTATTAATACCAATTCAACTGTCGATTGGCAGGATGTACAAAGTCAACTCAATTTATAGAGGTCATTATGGGACACAAGAAAGCCCTTCCGTTTGAGCCATTAAATATTGCTGTATTAACAGTGTCTGATACCCGCGATGAATCAACGGATACTTCCGGGCAGTTTTTAGCCGAATCATTGCAACAAACAGGTCACCTACTTGCTGACAAGAAAATTGTTATCGATGATATTTACAAAATAAGAGCCGTTGTCTCTGCATGGGTTGCTACTGATCATATTCAGGTGATTCTGGTCACGGGTGGAACAGGGTTTACTGATCGAGATTCAACGCCCGAAGCATTGCTACCCCTATTTGATAAAGAAGTGGACGGTTACGGCGAGTTGTTTCGTCAGATATCATTTTCCCAGATCGGCACATCTACTATTCAGAGTCGCGCTGTTGCCGGCATGGCAAACAAAGCCGTCATTTTCGCCATGCCAGGGTCGACCAATGCCTGTCGAACCGCCTGGGAGGACATTATTAAGAGCCAGCTGGATGCCAGTCATCGCCCTTGTAATTTCGTTGCCCAGCTAAAAAAATCCACCACCGAATTGTGCGAGACCCGAGGATGAGCCTGACACATCTGAACGCACAGGGTGAAGCCAATATGGTTGACGTCAGCGACAAACCGGTGACCACGCGCACAGCGGTTGCCTCTGGCAAAGTCTATATGAAGCCTGAGACGATGGCGTTAATTACCCAGTTTGGCCATAAAAAAGGCGATGTGTTGCAAACGGCACGCATAGCCGGCATTCAGGCGGGTAAAAAATGCAGCGACCTGATTCCCCTGTGCCATCCGCTTATGTTGTCAAAAGTCGCCATCGATTTTGAACTGCATGCTGATCATGTTGCGGTTCGATCACTCTGTAAATTAGCGGGTCAAACCGGCGTAGAAATGGAGGCGCTTACCGCCGTCTCTGTTGCCTGCTTAACCGTATTCGATATGTGCAAAGCAGTTGATCCGGGCATGCGCATTACAGACATTCAGGTTGAAACAAAAGAAGGCGGCAAATCTGGACAATACAATCGAAAGACTGAGGCAGACCTATGATTCGGATATTGCTGTTCGGCAAACTTAGAGAAGATCTCGACCGAAGCCAGCTCGAATGTGATGCATTTGAGGGCGGGACCGTCGCCGAACTTCGAAAAATGCTACAGGATAGCGATCCTTCATGGTCCGATAAATTTCAAAAGGGAGCCGTATTAGTCGCTGTTAATCAGGTCATGGTTGATGAAGCATGTAGGGTGTCCCCATCTGATGAAGTTGCTTTCTTTTTACCCGTAACCGGAGGCTAATCATGATTCTGGTTCAAAAAGAAGATTTCAACGTTGCCGAGGAATACGCGGCTATTCGCGATAGTGATCACACAGAAGGCGCCATCGTGATGTTTAGTGGCCTGGTCAGAGATTTCTCAGGAGACGGTCTCATAACCGGCCTAGAGCTGGAACATTATCCGGGTATGACAGAAAAGGTCCTGGCCGAAATAGAAATTGAAGCGCATCGTCGTTGGGATCTGAACAGCATTCGGATCATCCATAGATATGGGGCATTAGCGCTGGGCGACCAAATAGTATTTGTTGCTGTCAGTAGTGCTCACAGGGGCGCCGCATTTGAAGCGAACCAGTTTATTATGGATATATTGAAGACCCAGGCACCTTTTTGGAAAAAAGAAATGACCCGCAACGGCGATTTCTGGGTTGAAGCAAAACAAAAAGATGAAAAAGCAGCCGGCCGTTGGTGATGTGTCGCGGTTAACCACTGGATGCGAGCAAAACCAGACAGGAACAGATAGGAACAGATATAACCCGATATAAGAGCAAAGCGCCGGCGCATTTTTACACCAAACAAGGGCATTTATGGACATCCTGACCGACGACCAATTACTACGCTATAGCCGACATTTATTGTTACCGGGCATGGATATAGACGGTCAATTAAAACTGATTGACAGTCGCATGTTGGTCATTGGCATGGGTGGATTAGGTTGTGCATGCACGCCGTATTTAGCCTCTTCAGGTGTGGGAACACTGACACTGGTGGATGATGATGTTGTAGAGCTCAGTAATTTACAGCGACAAATTTTATATACCGACCAGGATGTTGGTCAGCCCAAAGCGGTTGTCGCCAGCCGTCGATTACAAGCGATGAATCCAGATTGCGATATGACTGCCATACAGAAGCGACTTAATGATCAAGAGCTGGAGCAACTCATAGCGCATCACGATGTCGTCATTGATTGCAGCGATAACCTTAGCACTCGGGAACAAATCAATCGGATATGCTTTGAGAGCAAAACCCCCTTAGTTTCGGGAGCCGCGATACGCTTTGAGGGGCAAGTCAGTACATTTAGTTACCAGGAAAATACCGCTTGTTATCGTTGCCTGAGCCAACAGATAGGCGAACAAAGTCTCAACTGTGCTGAGTCGGGCGTGTTGGCACCCATGGTAGGAATAATCGGGTCTATGCAAGCCATGGAAGCGATTAAAACCTGCGCCAACGTTGGCCAGGTTTTAGAAAACAGATTGCTGATGATCGATGGAAAGTCTATGGAAGTCAGAGCGTTTACATTAAATAAACACCCTGACTGTTCCGTTTGTAGCTAACTGACGTTAACGGGCTGGGCAAACGCGGCGTGAATTAAAGACGCCCAATGCTGGCATCAAAAAACTGAAATTCGACCAATTCACCCTGTTGCGCGCCAGTGCCATCAGCGGCCAATATAACATAGCCATTGGCAGCGGACATGGATGATAAAATTCCTGACCCCTGTCCCCCAGTGACGCGCACCGACCAACTACCATCGTCGTTCTGTGAACCCAAGGCACGCTGAAATTCCAGGCGACCCGGCTTTTTATTAAAGGGACTGTCTGCGGTTGCCATTACCGCTATGGGCGCCTGTGGGCGCGCTCCAGATAGCTTTCTGATAAATGGCACAACAAGCTGATTAAAGGTTACCGTTGCCGACACAGGATTACCGGGCAAACCCATAAAATAGGCGGTATCCAAATGGCCAAATGCAAAGGGTTTCCCTGGCTTGATTGCCAGCTTCCAAAAGTCAATTTCACCCATTTCGGACAATATTTGTTTCACAAAGTCGGCGTCTCCAACCGAAACACCCCCAGAAGATACGATGACATCGGCCTGTTCACTGGCTCGGGCAAAGGCTGACCGAATAGCGTCTTCAGAATCTTCGACAATACCTAAATCAACAATTTCAACATTAAGACGTTTCAACATCGACATGACAACAAAACGGTTAGATTCAAAAATTTGGCCGGGTAATCTCGTGTCACCAGGTGCCACCAACTCATCTCCAGTCGACATGACGGCTACTTTGATTTTTCTAAACGTTTTTACACGCTCAAAGCCAAGCGATGCCAGCAATCCTAGATCTGTTGGATTTAATTTCTCTCCTTTCCTCAAAACCAAGGCGCCATGGGCGATATCTTCACCTGCCTTACGGATATTGGCTCCTTGTGAGACGACCTTGTTAATCTGTATGCGGGTGCCTGATGCCGTGACATTCTCTTGCATCACAACGGCGTCACTCGAAGCAGGTACCGGAGCTCCGGTCATAATTCTTAGGCACTGACCCGATTTCAATTCACCGGTGAAGTTTTGGCCTGCCAACAGGGTCCCAACCATTTCCAATGTGCAGGGAGCAGCCATATCAATGCTTTTTACGGCATAACCGTCCATCGCGGAATTGTTATGTGGCGGTACATCAAAGGGCGCACAAATATCTTCAGCCAACACCAAGTCCAGCGCATCGAGTAGCGAGGTATCTAATATCTCAACCACAGGAACTGCTTTTTCCAACATATTGGTCAGCGCATCGCTAAACGCTTTTAAGGGTTGTTTCGGTGTGTGTTGATCACAGTCACAGGTCATAACTTTTGGAGTCCTCTACTAACGTTATCAATCTAACGAACAGGTAATTTTTGGTAATGCGTCAATAATAAAATGGCATCAAGCCACTAGTGGGCAATAGCTGGTGTCAACAGGCTCACACTCTTGGTGTGGCAATACACCAACTGTTGTTCAGATAATTCAAGTTGTCTTTGGGCTCTTTTCGAGACGATCACTTTCAAATCATGACCATCAACACGAACTATAACAAGTACGTGATCGAATTCCTGAACCAGCCGCACAATCTTACCAGAGAGACAATTTTGAAAGCTGGAACCTTCTATGGGTTTATGAGCCAAAACAATGTTTTTTGCAGGTAATTGCATGTGTAACTGACTGTTCTCCAAAATAGCATCTATTGGTGCCCAGATCGTTTGACCTTCTATAGTCCCAGAAGTCTCGGGGTCTGCTAGTGGAATGATCTGGCACTGCATAATGTGATCGCCATGATCAAATTTTATGGCTTGTATCGGTAGTACAGATCCAAACTGTTCTGCAGAAACACTCTGCTCCAGTTTTGGATGATCCAGCACTTCATGGGTGGGGGCACTTAATACAATTTCGGCATTCTGAATCAACAGGCAATGATCTGCGATACTGCTGATTTCGTCCAGGTGATGAGACACATAAATGGCTGGTACCTGATATTGGTCCAGATAGTTTTTTAACTGCTGTAACACCTGGCTACGGGTTTTAAAATCCAACGCAGACAGGGGTTCATCTAACAACAATAAGCGTGGTTTCTGAAGCATTGCACTGACCAGTGCCACCCGTTGTTGCTGGCCTCCAGAGAGCTGTCCAGGTTTCAACGACAGCCAAGAGGCTATGCCCATATTGTCGATAATCTGGTTTTGATCGGCAATAGGCAACGCACTCTGCTTCTGAACCAACGCCAGGTTTTGCTGCACACTAAGGTGTGGAAATAACAAATAATCTTGTTGCACCATAGCGACGTTTCTGTGCGCCGTTGGAACATGAATCGTCTGTGACTGCCACAGGGTTGAATTAATCTGCACGTCACCTTGTCCGTCAACATCAAGCCCCGCCAATTGTCGAAGCAATGTTGATTTTCCTGATCCGGAACGACCGATGACACCGACAACACGGGCTCCGGAAATCTCACAGGTATAGCGTGCTTGCCAATTGGATCTGCTAACGCTGATATCTATTTTTAACAGCATCGCTAGGTCCACCTGAGTTGATAGGATTTTTTGCCAAAGTATCCGTACACCAAGAACAGGGTGATCAGACTGAAAGCAAGCAGACCAAAAGCCAGCTCATGAGCTGCTTCGTAATTCATCGACTCAACATGGTCAAAAAGCGCAATGGACAAAACGCGCGTTTCGTCAGGAATGTTGCCACCAATCATCAGCACGACCCCGAATTCACCCACCGTATGCGCAAATGCCAACAGGATTGCGACCATAAATGACGGCAAGGTTAAGGGGATAATAATCGTAAATATCCGATCAAAAACAGACAGGTTCAGCAGATCCATATTTTCTAATAATCTCTGATCCAGAGATCGAAAAGCGGCTTGCAATGGCTGAACAACAAATGGCAGTGAATATATAACGGAGGCAATTAATAACCCCTTGAAACTGAAGACAAGCGGTTCGCCAAAAATGGCCATCATAAATTTACCAGGCCCGCTGTTAGGCGAAAACAACAATAAGAGGTAAAAGCCAAGCACGGTGGGCGGTAAAACAAGGGGCAGCGCAACGACAGCTTCAACGAGATAGCTGAGCTTGCCTCGGTTCATCGCCAATTTCCAGGCGATCAATGGCCCGATAATCAGCAGCAAAATGGTCGTTGCACTGGCCAGCTTCAGCGTTAAAAATATCGCGGAAAGATCATCGGAAGACATGTGAATTGCGAGTCCCTTATTGGTTATTCATGCGCGGTCAAATATCCAGACTTGCGAATAATTTCAAGCCCTTGATTCACTATATACTGCTTAAACTCATCAACATATTCAACGTGATTAGGTGTTAACACCAGCGCCTTTTGAACGATCGGCTGGTGCATATCAGATGGAATATCAAAATACTGTCGCGTTTCAGTTTCTGGTGACAGCAGCGATTTGGCGGTGAAGCCACAATCAATTGCTCCGGTCGCAATAAAATGACTCACCTGCGCCACATTTGCCGCCGTAATCACGCTATTGCCAACCCAATTGAGCTGATTCACGACTTCGGTAGTAGCACGGCCATAGGGTGCCAATTTTTCATTCGCCTGACCATAGCTACCCTGCCATTCGGTTAGCATGTGTAGATTGTGAGGTGCGTTTTCTTGACAGTGAAAAACCAATGCGCCAATGGCATAAACGAATGCGTTTTTTTCGGGCAGATTGAGTTGTTGTTGGAGCCTGTCCACTGAAGCACTGTCTGCTGCCATCAAGAGATCAAAAGGCGCTCCATGACTTATTTGTGCGAACAATGTGCCTGTTGATCCTGAGCTTACAGTTATCTTAATGGGCGCCAGACCATTATCTATTCGAAACTGCATGTAGTCCGAAATGAGCAATTCCAATGTCGGTTTAAAATTGGACGCGACAGCAATATGAATTTGAGAAAAGCTGGGTGCCGAATACATACAAAGAATGAATAACCCTGCAATTGCCTGCCTTATTGTCATGCCACTATTCCTGAGTAACGCATTGGACTGCATCGGCGTTTAAAACGATATTAGGCTCACAATGCCCTGCTGACCAATACAATGCCTTGCTGACCAATACAATGCCTTGCTGACCAATACAATGCCCTGCTTACCAATACAAAGCCCCTTGGGTTGGCCAGAATAACTTACTTCAATAAGTCATAAGCATCGCGAATTTTCTGAGATTTTTCGGTAGCCACCTTTATCATTTCTTCTGGCAGTCCTTTGGACACCAGTTTGTCTGGATGGTGTTGGCTCATCAATCGGCGGTAGGCTTTTTTGATGTCGGCTTTTGAATCTTGAGGTGTTACCCCTAGCACCGCATAGGCTTCGGATTTTTCGTTGACCGACCCCCTAGCTTGAGAGCTACCCTGACCTTGGTGGTGCCCACTCCCTAAACCCATGCTGAATTTAATCAGGGATTCAATCTGGCGGTACACCCGTTCCTGAAAGCCGAGCATGCCGCACAGCTTCAGCAGCAACGCATCTTCAGCGGGGTGCATTTCACCATCGGCGTAAGCAGCCTGAATTTGGATTTCGATAAACATGCGCATCAGGTTCGAGCGACGGTGGCACTCCTGACGGAATTGCACCATGACATCATCGAGCGGGAAATCGTCTTGTTTGCCTTTGATAAACAGGCGCATCGCGGCATGGCGCATGTCACCCTTTAAGTTCATCTGTTCCATAACCGATTCAGCGAGCGCGATTTCGGATTGGGAGACTTGGCCATCAGCCTTAGCAACTGCGCCCATGACTGAGAAGGTGGCGGTAAAGAAGGCCATCTGCACCCGTTCTTGATCGCCCGGTGCTAGCTGCGGGCCACCCATTCCACCAAAGCCTCTGACCCCGGAAGTCAGGTTATGACCAACGGCGACACCAAACAGTGCACCAATTGGCCCACCGACCATGAAGCCTAACGTGCCACCTACAATCTTGCCCCACCAACTCATATCTTTACCTCAAAGTAATCGTTTTGCATGGTGGGTTTTATACCATGCTTCAGGCAGGAAGGGTTGAATTTCTGGGTGGTATTGGCAGGTCTGCTATCGGCGCGGTGTCAGTGAATTGTAGGAAAAAGGCCAGCGCTGGGGCGGTTGAACGGGCTATGGGGGCGGTTGATCGGGCTATGGGGGCAGTTGATCGGGCTATGGGGTCGATGGGCTGGCAGCAATCTGGGTTAACTGAGCGCTAAGCCTGAAATAGGCCCGGCGCCCTGATAAGGCTGTTGCAGAGCGCACAGCCTTGTTGCATCCGTTGTTAGGCTATTATCGGGTGCCCTGTTCAACAAAGATCAGCTCGTTGGTGTCATAGCCATAGCTGTCGACCATGCTGACAAAACGCTCTTTGAGTTCAGTGGAGATAGTAGGGGTGCGAGACAGTAGCCACAGTGAATCTTTGCTACCGGTGACAAAGGCGTATTGGTAGTCTTCTTGGTCCAAATCGAACACGATATAGGGGGCGTAAAAGGGACCAAAGAACGATACCTTTAACTCGCCCAGGTCGGTATCACCAGCAAACTTGGCTTTGCCATTGGCGTCTTTCCATTTGTTACTCTTTTCTGAATAACCCCGGTTGGCGACCTTTACCGTTCCATTGTCATTCATCGAATAGGTGGCGGTCACATTTGATAAACCACGCTCGAAAAACATATCCAAACGGGCGATTTCATACCAGCGTCCCAAATACCGATCCAATTCAAATCCGGTGACGGGTTTTACACCAGCAGGTATGTCCGCTATTGCAGTAAAAGACAGGGTGAGTAATGCCAATGCTAATGCTTTCATAGTGACTCCTACAAGGTAATGTGCCGCCAAACGCTCGTGGTTTTAGAGTGGCGATGCGCTTTTTATTAATACGTAATAGTGTGGGATAGAGATCAGTTTTCTACAAGTTTCTACAGGGTCAATTCCCTAATCCTCATGCCCGTTTTAATTGCCATCCGCATTCATCGCACCGAACCCTTGCGCGTAAGATGGCTGCGTAACATCGGCGGTGTCCTTTTCCCTGTCAGGACCTTGTTAGGGGAGGGCTATTGGTGTGTGTACTTGAGTGACGACCGATAGCAAATAACAGTGGCCTGTGTGATGGATAGGGAGTGGGCCAAAACCTTGGGTGATGTGATATAGAGCAAGCCGACATTGGGATTGCGACACACCCAAAGCAAAAGCAGCAGATTGGCTTCTATGTTACTAATCGAAATTGGACAGCGCTGGTGACGGATTAAGCGGGTTAGGCGCTGTAACACAGGGCTATCTTGGAGGCGGGTTTCCAAAATAGCACCACGCCTTCCCACGGACTAGCGGATTCTTAATTCCGTTTTCTTATCAAAAAATAGCACCTCAGAGGCGTCGATAGTCATTGTGACCAAATCACCCGAATCAAACCGCTGCTTGCCGCGCATCTCGACTACAATACGCTCACCATTTAAGGTATTCAGATAAGCGTAGGCGGCACCACCTAATTCTTCTGTTAGGTCCACTTTTAGTGGACCATCACCCAGCTTGAGCGATAGGAATTGTGGGCGTATGCCGACAATCACCTTGACGCCAATCGCGGGCAATTGGGCTTTTGAAAGGATAGTGATATCGCCCAGGGCTTCTACCGACACACCGCCTTCAATGACGACGCCGGTGAGAAAATTCATGCTGGGAGAACCGATGAAGCCAGCAACAAAACGGTTATCTGGATCCTCAAACAGTGTCAGGGGTGCGCCCACCTGTTCGACATTACCGTCTCGCAATACCACAATCTTGTCAGCCAAGGTCATGGCTTCTACCTGATCGTGGGTTACATATATCATGGTCGCCTCAAGCTTTTTATGTAACCGCGCAATCTCAACCCGCATATCCACCCTCAACTCGGCATCTAGGTTCGATAATGGCTCATCAAATAAAAAGACTTCTGGGCCGCGCACGATGGCACGCCCGATGGCAACTCGCTGTCGCTGTCCGCCGGACAGGGCTTTGGGTTTTCTGGCTAAGAACTCGTCCAACTGCAGGATTTTGGCCGCCTTTAAGACCTTTTCCTTCACTTCATTTTTTGGAACGTTGTTCATCTTTAAGCCAAAACCCATGTTCTCTTCTACTGTCATGTGGGGGTAGAGTGCATAGCTTTGAAAAACCATTGCTACACCGCGATCTGCTGGTGGCAACTGGGTAACTTGTCGGTCTCCGATGAACAGCTCACCCGAGGTGATTTCTTCCAAACCGGCTATCATTCTTAACAAGGTCGATTTTCCACAGCCAGAAGGACCCACAAATACGCAAAATTCGCCCGGTTTTATATCCAATTCAATGCCGTGAATGACTTCAGTGTCGCCATATCGTTTTGTTATATTTTTTGCTGATACACCAGACATTTTCTATCCTCATTTCTAAGTTTATTCTGTTACAAGCCAGGAAACCTCCGGGTTTCCGATTGATCTGCTATTTTTTTCGCAGTGTCTATTAACATCGGTTTAAACTGTCGCAATTCGTCTAAAGAATAGCGCTGTAACGAGGTTGTAATTGAGAGTCCCCCAATAACACGACCTTGTCTTGTTAGAATCGGTGCCGCGATGCAAATGATATTGTATTCATGTTCCTCATTATCAAAGGCAATGCCTTCCTCTCGGATACGTGCCAACTCCGCTAATAACGCTTGCTTGTCAGTCAGGGTGTTTTTGGTATACCCATGATAATCCAGCCGGTCAACATAGACGGTGAGTTGGTTTGAATCTAAGAACGCCATCATGGCTTTGCCGACACCGGTACAATGCGCTGGACCGATTTTGCCCGCTTCAGAAAACATATTGATCGGTCGCCTGGCGTTGTACTTGTCTATATAAAGGACATGACCATTATCGAGTTGGGCCAGGTGGACGGTTTCATCGGTTAGTTCTGACAAGGCTTTGATAAAGGGCTTTGCAATAGAGGCGGGCGATGACACCTGCCAAGCCGAATGTGCCAACCGCATTAAACGCACACCCAGGCTGTAGGTTTGACTTTCAATGTCGTAGGTCAGCATGTGCTGTCGTGTGAGTGTCTTTAGGAGGCGATGCAAGGTTGCCTTAGGGTGGGGGCTGGCATCCAAAAGCTGTGTAAATTTGGCTGGTCGCCCGATGGAAGCCACTAAGTCTAGCACGTCCAAAGCCTTGCCTATCGTGCCGTCAGCCTTATCAGTTTTAGGTTCTGTCATGTGATTCCCTAGGTTTTCTCCAACTTGACTTAATAAAAATCAAGTGGTATTGGTATATCCCAACTACTAGAACTGTGTTCCATTATTTGGAACTATATTCTAATTGGAATGCTAAATCAATCAATTCCAAATTTAGTCCAATGGAGAAAGTATATGGAAAACAAAAATAAAAAATTTGCCAAAGCTGCTGTCGGATTGCTTGCCGCCTCGGCAATTAGTTTTGGTACGTTTGCTGGTGAACTTGTCATCAACACTGATACATCAGACCCGGCTCCTAAAGCGGCATTTGAAGCATTAATTAAAGGGTTTGAAGCTGAAAACCCAGACGTTAACGTAACCTGGAACCTGTTTGATCACGAAGGCTATAAGACATCTATCCGCAACTTTTTGACGGCAGATGCGCCAGATCTCGCGAACTGGTATGCGGGTAACCGTATGCTACCTTTCGTAAACGCGGGCTTGTTTGAACCGGTAGATGACGTATGGGCAGCGAATGGTTTAAACCAATCTTTTAAGTCAACCGCATCGTCAATGACGATCAATGGTAAGAAATACGGCGTTCCCTACACGTTCTATCAGTGGGGTGTTTATTACAGAAAAGACTTGTTTGAACAAGCAGGCGCGACTGTGCCTACCAACTGGGTGGAATTCAAGGCCGCAGGTGAGAAGTTAAAGGCCGCTGGGATTACGCCTATTACCATTGGTACCAAGTACCTGTGGACTGCAGCTGGTGTATTTGACTACCTTAACCTAAGAACCAATGGCTATGATTTCCATATGGCGTTGACCAAAGGTGAAGTGTCTTGGACTGACGCACGTGTGCGAAAAACTATGGCCAACTGGAAAGAGTTGATAGATGCAGGTTTCTTCCTAGAAAACCATGCTGCTTATAGCTGGCAGGAAGCGTTGGCGCCTATGGTTCAAGGCAAAGCCGCTATGTACGTGATGGGTAACTTTGCTGTAGCGCCGTTGAAAGAAGCGGGATTAACCAACGACCAACTGGGTTTCTTCCAGTTCCCAGCTATTACGGCGGGAATCCCAATGGCTGAAGAAGCACCTACAGATACCATACACATTCCTAGCAATGCGAAAAACAAAGTCGACGCCAAGCGTTTCTTAGCCTATTTGGCGCGAGCAGACGTGCAGACACAAATCAACAAAACGCTAGGTCAGTTGCCAGCTAACGCCAATTCAGTAACTGATGATGATCCGTTCTTGAAAGCCGGCGCCAAGATATTGGCAAATGCTGAAGGTATCGCGCAGTTCTTTGACCGCGACGCACCAGCCGAAATGGCCCAAGCTGGTATGGAAGGTTTCCAAGAGTTCATGGTTAAGCCTGAGCGTTTAGATGCCATCTTAGATCGCCTTGAAAAAGTAAGAATGCGCGTTTATAAGTAAGCGTTAATCGTACAACCCCTATCTGTAAAATGCAGGTAGGGGTTTTTATTTTTCGAGGTACGTTCATGCACAATTATTGGAAAGCGAATCAGTTAAAAATAGCGCCTTGGCTATTTCTGGCTCCTGGCATATTTATGTTTGTTGTCTATGTCATTTATCCAGTTTTCCAGTCAGTGAATATTTCATTTTTCGCTTGGGATGGATTGGGTGAGAAGGAATTCGTCGGTGTGGCAAACTATGTCGAATTGATGGACGATGAAGCTTTTTATAAATCACTAAAGAACAATGTCATTTGGCTGTTGCTGTATCTGTTGGCTATTCCTGCTGGACTCTTTGTTGCATTGTTTTTGAATCAAACCGTCCGTGGTATTCGTATTTATAAGTCGTTATTTTTCTTTCCATTTGTTATTTCACAAGTGGTGGTTGGTCTGGTGTTCTCTTGGTTTTATGATCCGAGTTATGGCCTTTTCAATATCATTATTGGTTTCTTTGGTTTTGATCCCGTCGCCATTTTGGCCGACGAAGATTTTGTTACCTACGGCATTATTGCTGCGGGTCTGTGGCCCCAAACGGCGTATTGCATGATCCTCTATTTAACCGGTTTGAACGCAGTGAATTCTGAGCAAATTGAAGCTGGACGTTTGGACAACGCAAAAGGCTGGCGCATGCTGTGGTACATCATTTTGCCTCAACTCAAACCAGCGACTTTTATTGCCATGGTAGTGACCGTGATTGGCGCATTGAGAAGTTTCGACCTCATATCGATTATGACCAATGGTGGCCCCTGGGGTTCTAGCCGTGTGCTCGCTTTTTATATGTACGAGCAAGCCTTTTCCGAGTACGGATTCAGAATGGGTTATGGTGCCGCTATTGCAGTGGTGCTGTTTGCGATAATGATGATCTATATTGTCGCGTTTCTAATTAAAATGTACCGCGATGAGAAGGGCCAATAAATGTTTCCGAGTCCCATTGAGCGTTTTTCGCCTATATACCAGTGGATATATAAAATTGCTTTGCCCGTTGCCCTCATTATTTGGCTGTTGCCCTTAATAGCAGTGGCGGTCACCTCGGTACGATCTGCGGGTGACATTACGTCGGGAAATTATTGGGGATGGCCTACGTCATTCAATTTTATAGAAAATTACACTGCGGTGTTTAATAACTCCCCAATCGGCAAATATATATTCAATAGCTTCAAGGTCACCATTCCCACCGTAATTGGTGCGATTGTGTTGTCTTCCATGACGGGTTTTGCATTAGCCGTGTATAAATTTAAGGCGAATCTGCTCATCTTTTTTATGTTTGTGGCTGGCAACTTTGTCCCCTTCCAAATCTTGATGGTGCCTGTTCGAGACCTCACTCTTAGCATGGGGTTTTATAATACAACCACTGGACTGGTGCTGTTTCATATCGCCTTCCAAACTGGTTTTTGTACGCTATTTATGCGGAATTTTATTAAGGCATTGCCCTCTGAGCTTATAGAAGCTGCTAGGGTCGATGGCGTGTCAGAATTGAAAATATTCTTGTACGTGGTCTTGCCTCTTATGCGACCCGCAATGGCCGCGTTGTCCGTGCTGATATTTACTTTTATTTGGAATGATTATTTTTGGGCGACCGTGTTGACGCAGGGCGCTGATACCCAGCCCGTAACGGCTGGCCTCTATTCATTAAATGGGCAGTGGGTTTCTGCGTGGCATCTGGTGTCTGCAGGCTCAATCGTAGCCGCTATGCCACCGGTGTTGATGTTTTTCGCAATGCAGAAGCACTTTATTGCGGGGCTTACGTTAGGAGCAGTCAAGTGATCCGGACAACGACCTATCCGACTGATGACGGTCAGCATGTAGCGGTTATTTGGCGCATAGATACAAATTGCCAAACGATGGTACTTAGTTCCAATCGGGGTGAATTGCCGGCGGTGATTTATTGGAAAGATAGGTTGCCAGCGGATGAAGACCTATTGGCGCTGCATGACAGTACGCTGAGGGATATTAATGGCGGTATGTTAGACCAACAATCACCGCTGTCAGTTGCACCCCAACGCTTAGATTCGTTTCCTGGTCAACCGGGATTAATTGTTCATAATCGGGATGGCAAGGCGCTGATGCCGCGCCTGCGTTTTGTTCAGGCACAATTGAATGACGCCAACGACCATCTGGTCATCACCTATAACGACCCTCAGTTGCAGATGAACTTTACCTGTACGATTACCGCGGCATTTTCTAGCAACGTGATTGCGCTGCACAACGAACTGACCACTGACGCACCCGTTTTGGTGTCCTGGTTAGCGGCACCGGTCTTGCCGGCGCCAAGCGACAGTAGCCATACCCTAGAGTTTTCTGGGCGTTGGTGCGGTGAATTTCAAATAAACCCTGTTCCTTGGCAGCCCGGGGCGCGTGTGCGGGAATGTCTTTTGGGTCGAACGTCTCATGAACACTTTCCTGGTCTTGTGGTTCCGACACAGGGTTGCAACAATGCAGCCGGAAAGGCCTATGGTTTTCACTATGGTTGGTCCGGCGGGCACAAGATGATTACCGAAGTACTGCCGGATGGCCGTCGACAGGTACAGTTTGGGCAGGCGCGTGATACCGACCAGTTAGCTACGACGCATGTCGCAACAGCACCCCTCTATGTAACCTATTCAAATTCTGGCTTAAATGGCATTGCTCGGGCATTTCAGACCTATGTGAGAGATGAAGTGATTGCGCCGTCTGGGCTAAAACTACCCCGTCCTGTGCATTATAATTGTTGGGAAGCAGTCTACTTCAACCATGACGTGGCAGAGCTACAGGCGATTGCCACAGAGGCCGCTGCATTAGGGGCCGAACGTTTCGTGTTGGATGACGGTTGGTTTAAAGGCCGTAACGATGACACCACCAGCCTGGGTGATTGGGAGGTGGATACCGCCAAATACCCCGATGGATTGATGCCGCTGATCAGCCACGTTCAGTCGTGCGGTATGGGATTCGGTCTGTGGTTTGAACCCGAAATGGTGAATCAAGACAGCGATCTGTATCGTGACCATCCCGATTGGTTGCTAGGTCCTACCGATCAGATTAAGGGTCGGAACCAATGGGTGTTAGACTTAGCCAATCAAACAGTCAGAGACTATCTATACCAGCGCATAGCAGCCTTGTTAGATGCCTATCCTGTTGAATACATCAAATGGGACCACAATCGGGTACTCCCCTTTCATAATGCCGAGCACACGCAGGGCGTTTATCAGTTGTTTGACCGGCTACGCGAAGCCTACCCACAAGTAGAAATTGAATCCTGTTCATCGGGTGGCGGCCGCATCGATTTCGGTATCCTTGCACGCACGCAACGGGTGTGGTTGTCCGATTCAAACGACGCGCTTGAGCGTACCTGGATGCAAAATAATGCCGCGTTGTTTCTGCCTTCGGAAATCACAGGCAGCCACGTGGGGCCGCGGCACTGCCACACCTCTGGAAGACATTTACCCATGGCCTTGCGCGCTTGGGTTGCCGCAAGTCGTCATATGGGTTTTGAAATGGATCCCAAAGAGCTAGATGAGCAGGAGCGTAGCATCTTAGTCGATGCGGTGACCTGGTATAAAGAAAATCGAGACTGGCTGCACCGAGGCACCGTGCAGCGACTCGATCTAGACGACCCCGCGCAAATAGGCGAGATCCAAGTGGCGGTCGACCAGCAGCGTTTTGTGGCCTTTATCACCCAAATGACCGCGTCACAGCAATCTCTTCCACAACCAGTCAGACTGACGGGTCTTGCGCCAGATAAGCGCTACTGCATTACACTTAGAAATGCCGCGCAGGCAGCAACTTTGAGCCGTGGTCCTGTTGCGTTAAAAGACCGCTCTTTGACTTTAAGCGGTGCGTTGCTCATGAATCAAGGCATCAACTTGCCAGTCGCATTTCCAGAAACCCTGTGGGTCGTAGAAGGCCATAAGGACACTAACTCATGAAATTACACAGCACATTCCACGACTTGAAAGGCGCCACGGTTTTTATCACAGGCGGTGGATCAGGAATTGGCGCGGCATTAACCGAAGGGTTTATGCAGCAAGGTGCACAGGTCGCATTTGTCCAAAGAACGGCTGTACCAGAATTTGTTGCCGAGATGACAGCACAGTTCCAGCGTGAACCCCTATTTATTCAGTGTGACATCACCGATGTTACGGCGCTGCAAGGTGCGATAGCCGCTACAGAAGCCCATTTCGGCGCCATTGATGTGCTGGTCAACAATGCGGCCAATGATGCCCGACATACACTAGAAGATTACAGTGTTGAGGCGTGGGATCAGGGTATGGCGGTCAATTTAAGACCCCATTTCTTTGCTGCACAAGCCGTAGCCAGTTCTATGAAAGCGCGTCAAACGGGTTCGATCATCAATTTTTCGTCCATCTCTTATATGATGGGTAACGCGGGCTATCCGGGTTATGTTGCTTCCAAGGCCGCTATCAACGGGCTAACGCGCGCGTTGGCTAGAGAATTGGGGCCTAACAATATACGGGTCAATGCCTTGATGCCTGGCTGGGTGTTAACAAAAAAACAGATGGCCATGTGGGCAACGGAAACGGGGTTGGCCGAGCATTTAGAAAAACAATGTTTAAAGGAACATCTGGTCTCTGAAGATATTGTAGAAGCGACTTTGTTTTTGGCCTCTAAAGCGAGCCGAATGATGACAGGCCAGGCCTTGGTAGTCGACGGCGGCGTGGTGACCACCGGATGATAAAAGCTGATTGGATTGCTGTTGATTGGGGCACGAGCCACATCCGCGTATGGGCTATGTCGAACACATCACAGATACTGGCGTTTGACTCAAATAACAAAGGCATGGGGCAACTGAAGCCACACGAATTTGAATCGGTATTATTACAACTTATTGATCCTTGGCTGCGAAACGACGTTATCACAACGGTGGTTGCCTGTGGCATGGTAGGTGCAAAACAGGGCTGGATCGAATCGGCTTATCATCCCTGTCCAGTCGATTTGGCCACGTTAACGAAACAAGGCGCCATGATTCAGTCACCGAGCTTAGACCCCCGGATACAGGTCTATATTGCCGGTGGTGTAAAGCAATTGTCCCCTGCTGATGTGATGCGCGGAGAAGAAACTCAGGTTTCTGGATTTTATTGTGACCATCCCACATTTAGCGGTTTAGTCTGCTTGCCGGGTACCCACAGCAAGTGGGTAGCATTTTCTGAGGGTCACATTCAATCATTTAAGACCCTGATGACCGGTGAGATATTTGCATTGCTGAGTCAACAGTCGATTCTTAAACACACGGTAAACGCGACAGATGAATCGACGACGGAATGGAATCAAACGGCATTTATCGCATCGGTTAAGTACGCCTATAACCACCCAGAAGATGTATTGTCGGCGTTGTTTTCGTTGCGTGCCAACGATCTGTTGTATGGATCTGATCCTTCTGCTGCCAAGGCCGCGCTCTCAGGGTATTTGATCGGTAATGAATTGCGCGCCATGTCGACGCAGTTAAATGCAAGTTTTGCGGCGGGCTCCTATGTTGCCTTGATTGGCGCGACCGGACTCACTGCACACTATAGCAGCGCATTGGATTGCTTGGGCTATGTATCAAAAGCCTTTGACAGTGAAAAAATGACGCTGAATGGATTGGCACTCAACTATCAATCCCTTAAGACAGGGGCACAGTAAGATGGCACATTATCCACACAGAAACTTGATTGCGATTCTACGAGGGGTAACCCCTAAAACCGTTCTGTCTGTTACAGAAGCCTTGATTCGTGCGGGCATCACAAAGATTGAAGTGCCATTAAATTCCCCAGAAGCGATCAAAAGTATTCAAATGATGGTCGATGCTTTTGGCGCTGACAGCATCTTGGGTGCTGGCACCGTTCTCACCATAGCAGAAGTCGATGCAGTCGCAGCGACAGGGGCGCACATGATTGTGTCTCCTAACTGCAATGCCGAGGTCGTCCGACAAACACGTAAGCGCGGTTTACTGTCTTATCCGGGTGTGATGACACCCACGGAGTGCTTAAAGGCGATCGAAATCGGGGCGACGGCGCTCAAATTATTTCCCGCGTCACTGGTCGGTCCTTCAGGCGTAAAGGCTTTTAGGGCTGTGTTACCCAAGGATATGGACATCTTCGCTGTTGGTGGTGTTGACGAAAGCAACTTCGCCGAATGGGCGCAGGCCGGTGTGCAGGGTTTTGGAGTTGGCAGTGCACTTTTTCATCCAGAAAAACCATTGGCCGACGTCGTGGCCAGCGCCCAAGCCATGGTGGCAGCCTACGACCACATGAAGGGATGACCAAGAACCATGATGATGCAGTCATTTGATGAAACAACTTGTAGTCTAGGTGAAGGCCCGTTATGGCATCCTAAGCGATCGGCGCTGTTCTGGTTCGATATTTTGAATAAAACGCTGTATTGCAGAAGTCCAGAAGATACCCACGCGAAGGTTTGGATATTCGAAGAGATGGTGTCAGCAGCAGCATGGATTGACCATGACCACCTTTTAATCGCAAGCGAGACTGGCTTATTCACATTCAACCTTAACAGTCGTCAGTGTGTGCCCTTGCAAGACCTAGAGGCGGATAATCCTAACACGCGATCAAATGATGGCAGGGCGGACCCATTTGGCGGTTTTTGGATCGGTACCATGGGAAAAAAAGCCGAAAGTGGTGCAGGCAGTATCTATCGCTACTATCGAGGAGAGCTGCGTCAAGTGGCAAAAGATATCACCATATCGAATGCGATCTGCTTTTCCCCTGATAAATCGACAGCCTATTACTGTGATACTGCGGTCGGACACTTGTGGCAACACCGACTTGATCCGTATACCGGCTGGCCCATCGGTACGGCGGAGATCCTTATAGACTTTTCATCTGAAGGCCTCAACCCCGATGGTGCCGTATGCGACGCAGCCGGTAACCTGTGGATTGCACAGTGGGGTGCGTCACGGGTCGCGTGTTACTCGCCGCAGGGACTTTTTATTGAGGCAATTGCGGTTCCCACCCAACAGGTGAGTTGTCCCGCTTTTGGCGGAGAAAAACTGAGCACCTTATTCGCGACTTCCGCTGCCGTTGGACTAGATAATGCAGTACGGTCATCAGAACCCGCAGGTCATACTTTTTTTAGCGAAATGGCCGTTACTGGGCAACAAGAATATCCTTTCATACCCGCTTAACTCTGGAGACATCCGTTATGAAACGCACCCTAGGCACCTGCTATTACCCGGAACATTGGCCAGAGTCTCAGTGGTCGGAAGATGCTGCCTTAATGAAAGCGTCTGGTCTCACCTGGGTCAGAATAGGGGAGTTTTCCTGGAGTAAGGTCGAACCCACGCAGGGTAAGTTAGCGTGGCGTTGGCTAGATGATGCGATTGACGTCCTGGGAAAGGCGGGGTTGAAAGTGGTACTCGGGACACCAACGGCAACACCACCAATCTGGATGGTTCACAAGTGGCCTGACATGCTGGCGGTTGACGAAATGGGCAACCCCCGTAAGTTTGGCTCGCGTCGCCATTATTGCTTTAGCCATGAAGGCTATCGAACCGAGTCTGAAAGAATCGCCCGCTTATTTGGCGAGCGCTATGGCAGTCATCCGTATGTGGCGGCCTGGCAAATTGACAACGAATATAGCTGCCATGACACTACGGTCTCATACAGTGTGGCGGCAAGGCAGGGCTTTCAGCGGTGGCTTGAGCAGAAGTACCAGAAAATATCTACGCTCAATCAGGCCTGGGGCAATGTATTCTGGTCAATGGAATATACGGCCTTTTCAGACATTGATTTGCCCAATCTGACTGTCACGGAAGCCAACCCTTCCCACCGTTTGGATTTTAGCCGCTACAGTTCCGATCAAGTGGTCGGTTATAATCGGGTTCAGGTCGACGTACTGAGACAGTTTACCCAAGCACCTCTGATTCATAATTATATGGGACGAATCACCGATTTTGACCACTATAAAGTCGGTGCAGATTTAGATATCGCCAGCTGGGACAGTTATCCATTGGGCTTTTTGGAAGATCGTTCAGAGGAAGGCGACGCTTGGAAGGAGCGCTTTTCAAAGCAGGGTGATCCGGATTTTCAGGCTTTTCATCACGACCTATACAGGACAGTGGGGAAGGGCCGGTGGTGGATTATGGAGCAGCAACCAGGTCCAGTAAATTGGGCGCCATTTAACCCCGCGCCGCTGCCTGGCATGGTGAGGCTATGGAGCTGGGAAGCCTTTGCTCATGGTGCCGAAGCCGTTTGTTATTTTCGATGGCGGCAGGCACCCTTTGCCCAAGAGCAGATGCATACTGGATTATTAAAACCCAATAGCCAGCCTGCACGGGGCCTACATGAGGCGAGTCAGGTTTCCGCCGAGTTGGAAAGTCTGCCAGAGGTAGGCACCTTTGCGAGTAAAATTGCATTGGTATTTGACTATGAATCTGACTGGGCATGGCGTATTCAACCGCAGGGCCAATCATTTAGCTATTTTAGTATTGTGCTTGATTTTTATCGGGGATTGCGTCGATTGGGACAGTCGGTTGATATTATCTCACCGGATACAGCCGATCTAGACAGTTACCAAGTAGTGCTGATTCCCGGCTTAATGACCCTAAGCGATACGCTACAGCAGCAGTTGGCGACATTTAAGGGCACGATCTTGGCGGGCCCGCGTACCGCCAGTAAGGACACGCACTTTGCTACCAGCAGTCTGGGTGCGCAATACGCCGGTTTTGCGGCAAGCCTAGAGTTCGTACAATCGCTCAGACCCAATAGCCTGATCACGCTGCCTGCAGGTGGTGCGTTTCATAAATGGCATGAAACCTATTCCCATGACACCGCAGGGGTGGTGGAAACCGACAGCATGGGCGTCCCTGCATTGATATGCCAGGACAATATATGGTATCTGGCCGGTTGGCCAGATGCGGTCGCCATGGACCGATTGTTGACAATGGCATTGGATAACGAGGGCTTGTCGCATCAGAACATGCCGGTAGGGCTCAGGGTGAGAGACACAGAAACGCACCAGTTCCTGTTTAACTATGATAAAGATCCAGTGACCTTTGATGGTCAGGAAATTGAACCAGCTGGCGTGGTATGGAAGCGTAAATAGTTTACGCTTCCATCAGAAGCTCCCGCAGGGAGCTTACCACTCGGCGATGCTGCCATCCTCGTGTGTCCACACTGGGTTGCGCCAGCGATGGCCAACTTTAGAGCGTTCCTCAACATAGGCTTCGTCAATCTCAACGCCAAGGCCCGGGCCGGTAGGGATGTTGATAAAGCCATCTTCAATTTTCAATGGGCTCTTATCGGTCAGATAATCCAATACATCGTTGCCCTGATTGTAATGAATGCCCATGCTCTGCTCTTGGATAAAGGCGTTATGGCAAACGGCATCTAACTGCAAAGAAGCGGCCAGAGTCAAGGGCCCCAGTGGGCAATGCGGTGCGAGAGCTACATCAAATGCACCGGCCATGGAAGCAATTTTAAGGCCCTCACTGATACCGCCACAGTGGCTGAGGTCGGGTTGAATAATGTCGATCATGCCGTCTTGCAACAAGTCTCTAAATTGGTATCGGGTATGTAACCGCTCACCTGTTGCTAGTGGATAACCCAGATTGCCAGCAATGTGCTTTAACGATGGCAAATGTTCGGGTAGTACAGGTTCCTCAACGAACATAGGGTGGAATGGTTCTAGTTCCCGCAACAAGGCTTTGGCCATGGGGCGGTGTACACGGCCATGAAAGTCGATGCCAATACCGACATCAGGGCCTACAGATTGGCGCGCCTCAGCCACGCGGGCGATGGCTTCATCAATCTTCTTGTGTGAATCAACCATGGCCATTTCAGCTGTCCCATTCATTTTGAACGCGGAAAATCCCTTGTCCACAAGTGCCTTGGCACCTACGCCCACGTCACAGGGCCTGTCTCCACCTGTCCATGCATACACTTGCATTTTATCTCGGCAGGCACCACCCAATAGCTGGTGCACAGGCACGCCATAGGCGCGGCCTTTTAAGTCCCACAATGCTTGGTCGATGCCGGCAATGGCACTCATCAAAATGGGGCCGCCGCGATAGAAGCCGCCGCGATACATCATGTTCCACAGGTGCTCTATGCGGTGTGGGTCTTGACCGATTAGATAGTCTTCTAGCTCGTGCACCGCTGCTTGCACGGTGGCGGCGCGGCCTTCCACAACGGGTTCGCCCCAACCGTAAACGCCTTCATCGGTTTCGATTTTTAAAAACAACCAACGGGGTGGTACAAGCCAGGTTTTCAGTGCAGTAATTTTCATAAGCCATTCCTCTAAAGAAAATAAAGCGTTCGGATATCACTAATAACCGGACCCACTCGGGGCAACTTTTATCGGCGCATCAGTGCGTTGTAAATCAGATTTGGTGAGTTCCAGCACCCGCATCGCAGCGGCAAAGGCTTTATCAGGCTGTCGCAGTCGAATGGCCTCTAGCACCGCACGATGACAGCTGACACTCAGTTGCAGCTCGGGCGCACCTAGATGAGATTTCTCGATCAAGGCGCTGATAGATGGGGCGAGAATGGCCACCAATTGGGACCAGACCACGTTATTCGTGGCGCGATAAATGCTTTGATGAAATAGGATGTCGTAGGCTAGGTGGTCCTTCCCCAACCAGACTGCGTCGCGTTCCGCAGTATTGGCCATGCCAGTAAGGGCGTGTTCAATCGCAGATAAATCCTGTATCGACGCATGCTGTGCGGCAATCGAAGCCACCAAAGGCTCGATTGCCATCCTGAAGTCTAATAGCTGTTGCTCAAGCAGGTCATCGGCCGTGCCGTATTTTGACACCCAACCGATCACCTCAGGATCCAAGATGTTCCAACAGGCCATGGGCCTGATCCGCGTGCCAGACCCAGAAACCCGCTCAATAATGCCCTTCGCTTTTAGGGTCTGTAGTGCAGACCGAATGGTGCTGCGGCTCACCTCAAATTGGTGGGACAGATCGACTTCCCGCGGAATTAACCTGGGCTCATCGGCCATACGAGAGAACACCAATTGGGCAATAAGTTCGGTGATCCTTTGGCAGTTTTTGGATTTCACAATGACGGCTCAGTAGTATGTAAGACATAATAATAGCTATGTCCGACATAGAGAGCAATGATGGCGCGCGATGGCCCTGCCTAGGGGTTATTGTGAAATTGCATACTGAATCGTTTCTTTAAATGCGCGGGTAGGTGTGACCAAGCTAGATGGAAAGTGGGGATGGCAGGGGGAGTCAGGGAAATATTGCGGTTCAAAACAGAGTCCGCTGTGTGGGGCGTACCGGTGTTGTGCTGCAGGCACATCAGCGTGTAAATACTGACCGGAATAAAACTGCATACCCGGATGCGTCGCTGATACTGAAAGTGACATACCCGTCGCGGCACATGTAAGTGTCGCCATTAAGCGCAGCTGGTCAGTTGGATGGCTTTTAAACACATAGTTGTGGTCCATGCCGCCTGTGGTTGCAAAGGAAGGATCGCCTACCTGTAATGCAGTGGCGAGGGTTTTGGCCATCTTAAAATCTAAGGCCGTGTTCGCTACATCATCGATGACCCCCGTGGTCCGTTGCTGCGCATCTATTGCCGTCACCCGAGTGCTATTAATCTGAATCAGGTGATCTTCTGTCACGGGGGTTGGACTTCCCGACAGGTTAAAATATGCATGGTGGGTTAGGCTGATCCATGTCGGCCGGTCCGTTTCCGCCAACAAGTCCAGACGCAACCGGTTGTCAGCGTCGATGGTGATGGTGACGGTGGTGGTAACGTTTCCGGGATACCCTTCGTCACCATGTTCGCTGAACAGAGTAGCGGTTACCGCCACTTCATCGCCGACCGCAGATGCCGACGACACCGACCACCGCTTTTTATCAAAGCCTTGTTCGCCACCATGTAAATGAAAAGGCGGGGCATTTTCGGTGAGCGTCAGCCCATCGGCGCTATAGGGCAATATGCGCGGGCTAAGTCTATTGCAATAGCGGCCGATGATAGCGCCCATATAGAAGGGCTGTTGTTGATAAAACTGACTGTTTTCGTCACCCAAAATAAGGTTGATCGGCTTGTTGCTTTTGTTGCACGGCATCATCAATGTGACAAAGGTGAGTCCATAATCTAGAAACGACAGCGTCAGTCCGCCTTTACCTCTGAGCCAATAGCGCGAGATCGGGTCGCCAGAAGGGAGGACACCAAAGCGTTCCTTGGAGAAAAATGGCTGTGACATTCGGGTCCCTTTGCTATATATGGCTTGTTAAGCCCGCTTACGCAAGTAATGGCTATTGTGGCAAAGCCCACAGTCTACGGTTCATTCTTATCTGCGTTCAAGTCCATATGCGAAACTCGCTTCGCACTGTGCTTCAATCATGGGGATGGGCCGCATAATGCGCACAGAGTCAACATACTACAGCGCCAAGAGATATATCGGCAAGCCAGGCCCTCTGGTGCACTTGATGCAATGCTGTCTATCAGTGCAGCGATAACCGACAACAGTCATTTGATATGTTTACTCTGTGCCAATGATGCGCGCTCTTCTTCACACGGCTTATCAGCCACATTTGCACCTGCGACCAATACGGTTATCTGCAGTTTTCGCTGGATTTAGCGGCGTTATTGGCCCGAAAAACGGCATAGCCTTCATTTTCAAGAGATAGTGTCATCATGGTGGTTTACGCCAATGCATCATCTACGCCCATTGAATCTGGATGCTTAAACATCACAATGCGCATTTGCCAGTATTAAAACAGCCGTTTGAACGCAATTGTTGTGAGGGTTTAATGACAGCTTGTTCGGTTACAGATTGATCAGTGACAAAATCCTACGCGCACTATCATAAAGCCTTTTTACGGAGACAATTGGCGCGCTAATAGCAACATGCTACAGTGCCAACAGCGTTATCAGCCAGTTGGTCACAACTTGCAGTGGGTCAGCTGATGGGCGACACAATAATAAGAAACAAGGAATATTTATGTCGTATCTGAACATCAAATCATTGGCGCCAGCCCATTACGAACAGTGGTTGGCGTTGTTTCATGGTTATGCCCATTATTACAACTATCCTGTGACGGCAGAAAGCATTGCAAACACCTGGGGTTGGTTAATGAATGCTAATTATCCAGTGACGGGATTTGTGGCAGAACTCGATGGCAGTTTGGTGGGTTTTGCCCATTGTCGTGCCATGCCAAGCCCACTGCGTGGCGAAGAAATAGGGTTTTTAGATGATGTGTTTGTCGACCCTGAATGTCGCGGTATGGGTGTTGCAGATCGACTGATTGAAGCAGTAAAAGAAGAAGGGATAGAGCAGGGCTGGCCGATTATTCGGTGGATCACCCGCGATAATAATTACCGTGCGAAGGCCCTGTATGACCAAATAGCCACCAAGTCTAATTGGGATACCTACGAGCTGAAGTGCGAAAACTAAGGCAATGGGCTCGGTAACCACGGGAGTTGGCGGGGGTTTTCAGTATGCTGACCTCTGTCAATAACGTGATGAAGCCCACAAATTTCATCCTGATGCCAGAAAGAGTTATGAATAATTGTCAGGGATCACACCTGCAGAATGAAATTCTGAGAATATTAACCGATGTGAACGATGCTACTCGGTAACCATTATGATTGATGACAGTTCTGACCTACCCAAAAACTTCTCGCGGATGAAGGCGTTGTTGAACGTGGATTATCCGCAAGTGCACCGCATGGCCATCGCGATTTATCATCCTGAACGCGATACGTTGCAAACCTATCTCTACGACGAAGACGTCGACAGCCAACTGCATAATTATGAAGCCAAGATGTCTAAATGCTTGTCACTCCAGAAGTTGGTGGCGGCTAAGTCTGAGCGGGTTATTAATGATTTGACTGTGTTTGAGGGTAAAGGCAATTTCCACACCCAAGTAATTCTTCAAGCGGGTTACCAATCAAGTTTTACTGTGCCCCTGCTGATTGACGGGCAGCTATTTGGCTTTTTGTTTGCTAACTCTCGAGAAACTGAAGCCTTTGGTACGCATTTGGTCGAACGATTAAAACTCATCGCCAAGATCATGGCGCTGATGCTGCATAAAAACCATGAAAAACTGCGGGTATTGCGCGCATCGGTAGAGTCATTAAAGGTCGCGGGTGCCAGTCAAGACCCAGAGGCTGCCGAACGGTTACAGCGTACTGCGCAGTATTCCCTGATCATCGCGCGCCATTTGGCAGACGAGTATCAGTTTTCAGATGTGTATATCGACTTTATCTATCTCTATGCGTCGTTGCATGATATTGGCCAAATCAAAGTGCCTGAGAGTATTTTGCTCAAAAAGGGCGCATTGACCAATGAAGAGCGTCAGGTGATGGAGCGCCATGCCAAAGCAGGACATAATTTGGTTGAGCGTCTCATTGATATCTACGGTCTTGATGAACTACCCTATATTTCAGTTTTGACCGCCATGACCCACTCTCACCACGAGAAGCTCGATGGCTCAGGCTATCCAGAAGGGCTTGTAGGCGATGCAATTCCAATCGAAGCCCGTATTGTCGCAGTGGCCGACATTCTTGACGCCCTGCTGTGTGAACGCCCGCACAAACGTGCATGGACAATCGAAGAGGCATTTCGTGAGCTGCGATCATTGGCAGGCACCAAGTTAGACGCTGACTGTGTCGAAGCGGTTTTGAACAATCGCAATGAAATTCAGACGATTAGAGAGCATTACGCAGATCAAGTCATTATGTTGCACGAAGGCAGTTTTATGTCGGTCACATCGGCACTACTGGAACGCAACAAGTCGCTAAAGAATCCACCGAAGGACTGATGCGAGCCAGCCTGTCAAGATTGGCTTGATCACATGGGAGGCAACATGGAACTGGCATTTCACAAATCATTTTGGGAATCGGACTGTTCCGATGCCTCTCATCTTGACGCTTTGCTCGATACCGTACAACACGAAGGTTACCAGGGCACCGAGCTTTTTTTGCCGTTCTACGACATTGCCCCCGATATCACCCTCGACCTCCATCGCGCACGTGATCTCAATATCATTGCAGGGATTGCCACCCATGGGCTTACTCCAAAAGGCCATATCGCCAGCCTTGAGCAACAGGTAGCGCGCGCGTTGGAATTTGAACCGTTATTCATCAACTGTCATACCGGAAGGGATCTTTTTTCTTTTGAAGACAACCTTGCCATCTTTAGACGGGCATTGGCACTAGAGGCTGAAACCGGTGTTATGTTGGTACACGAAACCCACCGAACCCGTCCGACATTTTCAACGCTGATGACCGAGCAGTTACTCGCGGCATTACCCGAACTGAAGTTGAACTTAGACATCAGCCATTGGATGGTGGTACATGAAACCGACCTGTCAGATCAGGCGGAACGGGTGTCTGCGCTCGTCAAGCAGGCCTGGCATGTGCATGCCCGTGTGGGCTACGAAGAAGGTCCACAGGTGTCCGATCCTGCTAGCCCATTGTGGTTAGACCATTTGCATAACCATATAGGCTGGTGGCAACAGGTCGTTGACGCAGCCCAGCTTCGGGGACAAGACCAACTCACCATCACACCAGAATTTGGTCCTTTTCCCTATGCACAGGTCAATCCTGTGACGGGTATCCCGCTAACGGATATTTGGCAAGCCAACCAGTTTATGCACCACACACTGGCAGAGCAATTACGGCTAGCCTAGGTTTCGCTAAGCGGATTCGTACAATTCTAAAGGCAGGCCATCGGGATCTTGAAAGAAGGTAAACCGTTTTCCGGTCAATTCATCCAAGCGGACGGCTTCTACGCTGATGCCCTTTTGCACCAGTTCTGCCACCGCACCCTCTAAGTCAGATACCCTAAAGGCAAGATGTCTCAGTCCACAGCTTTCTGGTTTCGACGGCCTCGGTGGCGGCGTTGGAAAGGAAAACAATTCAATCTGGGTGTTGTCGGGTAACACCAAATCCAATTTGTAGGAATCGCGTGCCTTGCGAAAGGTTTCCGCTAGCACCGTTGCGCCTAATATGTCGATATAGAAGCGCTTCGATACCGCATAGTCTGCGCAAATGATGGCGATGTGATGAATGCCTAACAAGCCTTTCAATGGATGGCCCCTCTCTCTATTAGCGGTACTGTGGTGGTATTCTACCCCATGATATCTTGATGAACAGCGTCAGTTTGGTGCAGCGGTTCAAGTGCCAGTATTGCAAAGCAAGCCACAGTGTTCGGGTACATGACATGCTATATAAGACAATGCGCATAACCTAACGCGGTAGACATTCTGAAAAAGGAGTCCGGCAATGACGACCAAAGCGACGAACAAAAATAAGACGGTGCCAACCACGGTATCCGCTGACGATTTTCTGGCATCTCAAGCGTTTTCTGAACAAGAACATGCAGCAGCCCAGTCGCTGATCACGTTGTTTGAGCAAGTGACCGGCAAATCTTGTGTTATGTGGGGCAAGATATTTGGGTTTGGGCAATACCATTATCAGGGTAGGAGCAGTGAAGGCGAGTGGATGGCCACCGGCTTTGCCTTGCGAAAAAATGCCATTACCCTCTACATCATGTGCGGATTTTCAGGCGCAGTTGCCCCCTTGCTAGAGGATTTGGGTAAATACAAGATCAGCGGCGGTTCCTGTCTGTATATTCGAAAACTCGCCGACGTTGACATGGCCATTCTCGAAAAAATCATTAAAACGGGCCTGGATGAATTAACCAAAGGCCATGACATACAATAGGTTTTTAGCCAGCCAGCCTAGGGCACAGTGGCACTGCACGCTTGGTACTGCCGCAATATGTACTGGGCTCTGCCGGTAGGGTCCCGTTTTAGTCGGTTGCGATAATGGGTGATCAATTTGTTGAGATAACGCTGATGGTCGGGATTATCCGCTTGCCACAGATCGCCCGTTAGCGACACACGCGGACCGATGGTATCCGCCACTGGGCTGCGCGCCCAAATGATTTCATATTGTCTGCCTTTTTCAGTCACCAATGACTCTTGTAACAACACAAAACCGCTGTCGTGCAGGTATTCCCGGAGGTCAAACTGGGTCGTGCTCGGACAAAACACATAGTCGATGGGCTGTTGTGTATGCTGCGCGGCAAGCCGCATTAACATTTGAATCGTTAGTTCGCCGCCGATCCCGGCAAACACAGCAAGATGCTTCAAGTTGCTGCCAAAATGCACTGATCCGGCATCTATTGCATGTAATTGGTAGTCATCATGCGAAAACTGACGAAGGGCTTCATCTTGAGAAAAACGGTCGGCAATGTCGCTAATCAGATGGGGCAGTTGGTCGACGAAATGTACCTGCCCACCTATGTCTGATGCCAATAACTGAAAACCCAAATAGCCGTGATCACAACAGCAATCCCACAAGTGGTCATAGGGTGATTGGCTGGAGCCTAATGCGATCACATCAAAAATGCCCTGCAGCCGAGGACCCAAGGCAGGCAGTTGCGCGGATTGTTGACTAATGGTTGTGGAGGCGGATGTCGTCATGCGGCCATTATAGGGCTAACGGATGTTGACCGCGAATACGATTGAATCCGAACTGATGGTTTCAAAAGGCATAGCGGAGATTACTGCGAAAGGCGATGGCCCCCGTGCGGCGGTGACTAAACACATCATCCACATCACCCTGACCCAGGCTTAGGGTCGCGTTGAGGGTAAAACCTTGTCGCAGGTTGCTGCTCATTCCCAGCGAGGTCAGCGATGATTGGTCGATTGGGCTCAGCATGACCTGTGCAAAGGCACTGGAGCGGCTACTGATGCCAAGGCTCAATGACCCTTGCAGCAGGTGTCGATACCAGTACCCATTGGCCCGTTCAGTGGTGGCACCTGCTGAGTCCCAGACCGTTTCAAGCCGATAATTCCAAGTGGACGACTGTGGCCGCGACCACAAACCGTAGACGCCCGCAGTGACCAATTGCCGTGTGATGCTGTAGTGGTTATCAATTTCTGCGCGGGCACTGACATGCCAGTTGAGACCGCTGCCGCCCTGAAGGCTGATATAGGGCATCAGTTGTTGGCTCGTACCCTGCCACGCCATGCCGGTTTCAATTTGGTTGTTGTGCCAAGACGCCATTTGGAATTGGTGGCGTGCCGCAACGGTAAACTGATCGGCTGACGCTGTGGGAATGGCCTCGCTGGTGGCAGGCGCTACCACGGCAATTTCGTAAAAAGAAAACCGCCCTAATGGATGTTGGAAGGTGCCTAACCATCGGTGATCTGTAGGCGGTGCCAAGAGCGGACTTGGTTGATTGGGTAAGGTCACAACATCTCCAGCATTAAATACAGTGCCTTGCCCCCAACCCAATGCGGTTTTACCGAGGGTGATGCGATTGCCTTCCCAACGCATTTTTGCGTATGCCTTGTCGAGGGTAAGGTGCGGTTCGGTGCTATTGGCAGACAGGTGGAGATAGGATTTCAGGGTTGATGAGCCGCTGGTGTTCAGTGCGAGCTGTCCTGACAATTGGTGAGGTGTTTGCCAACTGTCATCTACCGGATTCCATTTGGCCTCTTGTGTGGCATTGATTTCAATCCTGCGCTGAAGGTCTGCTTGCGCACCAATGGCACAGACACAGAGTCCCAGTAACCCCACTTTAACCGCCGCCGTATAGCGGGTCAGCGCATAGGTAGCCATTTACCACGTGAGCTCTTGGATGGAGAAGAAGTCAGGCGTCAATGGTGTGTCAACCTCAATGGTGTCGATATAGAAGTCGGTGGCGCTGTTGCCCTTTAGGTGGTCTTCAATCCGCGAATGGGTAGCAAAGCGATATCCCGCCTGTTCAGACAGGGCGAGCACCGTTTGCACTTTGAGTAGCTTGCCATTCAGTGAATATTTGTGGGCCTTTATCGTCGAGAATTGCGTGGCGTCAATCCACAATTCTTGGGTTGGGTATGCAACACTGGGTCTTAGCGCACTGAGTTTAATGCGATAGACCGATAGGCCGTCGAGGGTTTCTTGCGTTGTTTCTGTCACCTGATAACTATCGAGTAATGACTTATCGCCCGTCATGTCTTCATAACTGAGGTCGCTACCAAGCAAGCTGTCTCTGAGGGCCGATCCCGATAACCGAATCACTTCTTCGGCGTCAGGAAAGTACAGATACAGGTCATCGTGGCTACGCAGCACCTTTTGGCCTTGCTCATCGGCACTGGTGAATAAAATGAGACTATAGTCAGCACCCAATGACCAACTTTCAAAGGTGCTGATTTTCTCGCCAAAGCGGTCATTGATCACCATTTTGCCCCGCACAAAGGCACTGTCAAAAACCTGTTGGCTTTCAAGTTTCCTAATGATGTCCTCACCGCTCATGTCAGCGGCGCCAGCGGGCGCTACCCAAATCAGCAGGGCCAATAGGCGCAGTCCGATGGTTTTCATGGCAATCTCCTTAAATGCGGTGAGCGGCTACAGTAAAATACAATTACAACGACTGCATGGCTTCAATGGGTTTAATTTTGGCTGCCCGTTGTGCGGGCCACAAACTAATCAATGACGCCACAAAGACCGCGCCAAAAAATGCGATGGCCATGCTGCCCCACGTCAGCTTGGGATACATAATGCCTGAAATCTCAAAGCTCATTTCACCCATGGCACTGGTAAAGTCCAACCCGGTTTGTTCCAAAATTAACGCAATGACGGAACCAATGAGCGTACCGACAAACGCCCCGAGGGTGCCGAGCATTGCCGCTTCAAAAAAGAACAGACGGACTATGGTCTTGCCCTCCATACCCAAGGCCGCCAAGGTGCCGATCTCACGGGTCCGCTCAAAAATGATCATCATGGTGGTATTGATAATAACGGTGGATGCCAACAGGTAGAAGATCAGTGCACCGACCCCATAAATCATCCGCGCCATTTGAATAAAGACATAGGACGAGGGAATAGCATCCCATTGTTCGACCACAAATTCCGGTCGGTCACTGTTTGCCAATAATTGCTCAATCTGTATTTGCAATGCATCAGCATCACTGTCTGGTGCGGCTTTAATCAACAGATCAATCGCTCGGTCACCCATCTTCAAAAACCGTTGTACGGTATCCAACGGCGCATAAAACTTGTCATTGAGTTCGCCCAAGGGCAGTTGAGAAATGCCGTAAACCGTAAATGTCATGCCATTGGTGGCGCGGCGCAAAGTGGTCGACAGCAGGGTAAATTTGTCTCCCACACCCAGACCGAGCTTATTGGCTAAGCCAATCCCTAACACGGCTTGCCGTTCACCAGCGAGAGGCAACTGGCCTTCGATAATAAAAGGCGCTAGCTGCATGGTATCCGCGAGCATATCCATGCCTTGGCCAAGGGCTGCGATATTTTCACCCTCCACATACACCGAGGCAGGGAAGGTGATACGTCCGCTAGCGGTGGCAACGGCTGGTAGCGCATTGATGGTGGCCACCAATTCACTGGCATTGGTTACACTCAAGTTCAGCGGGTTCAGATTGACGTACTTGTCGAAGTCGGCATGACGTACCCGAAGTTCTCCGGTGTAATAGGTTTGCAGGTTGTAACCGATTTCATCAGCCAAGCCTGTCACCAAAGAAAACATCATCGTCATGGTAGCCGAGGCCACACCGATTGCCGATGCGGTCAAAAACGACCGACGAGAATTGCGTTTGATGTTACGCCACGCCATTTTGTAGAGATTCATAAGCCTTGCCTCCCGACTAGTTATCGACGCGTAAGCAGTCGGTGATAGACAGTTTCAATGCTTGCCGTACCGGTATCAGTGCCACCACCATCGAGATTAAAATGCCGGTAAAAAAGGCGACCACAAACATCTCAGGTCTAAAAATGCCATGAAAAACCGAGCTGATGCGGTAGCCGATATCCATATCACGCAATAAGAAGCTAAAATCGATGCCTATGGCGACCATAAACCAGACAAAGAGACCCCCGATAATCAAGCCTAGGAAGCCCCCAATAACACCAATGCCACCTGCTTCAAACACCAGGGTCAACCCAATTTCTCTGGGTGTCATACCCAAGGCTTGCATCATGCCTAGCTCTCGGCGTCGCTCATACATCGCCATCATCATGGTATTGGTGATGCCAACCATAGCGATCAAAAATACCAACCCAAGAATGGATGACGAGCCAGATCGTTTGGCAGCAACCAAATTTAAGAAACTTTGCGCCAGGTCTCGCCAGCTAAGCGCCGTGAGTTTATCGCTGTTCGGTGGCAGTGCTGCAAGCACCTGCGCCTTGGTAACTGCGGTATCGGCAGTGACTGAAAAGGCAATGTCGATTTGGGTAACGCTGCCCTGCAGCTGTAGATGGGTGTTAGCAAAATCTTGGTCGATCAAGATCTGGGTTCTGTTAATTAGGGGGTTACCTGTATTGATCAGGCCAACCACCTCAACATCCAATGTCTGAAAAGCGCCATCTTTAGTACGTGTGACCAAGGTAACGGGGTAGCCCACCTCGGCGCCGATATCCTCTGCTAGCCAAGCCCCTAAAATAGCGCCGTTGCCGCCGGGCGTTAACCAGGTTCCGCCGGCTAACACTTCTTTCCCGGTACGATAAACCGCGGTGTCATGTTCTGGATCGATAGCGAATACCCGTACCAACAGCGAACCGTCCTCCGGATAGGGGTCTTTTCGCAAAATAGCCTCTGCGGCAAATGCCGTTCGTGTCGTGACTGCAAACCCTTGGTCTCGCAGTGAGGTTACGATTGGTTCTGGGTGGTCGATGAGGTGTTTGAGGTTGTATTTATCGCGCTGCGCCACATTGTCTGTTTGATACAGGCGAATAGAGCTCGTTTCGTACCAGACCAGATTACGTTCAGAATCTTTTTCGGCTCCGATCAATAGCGAATCCATAAAGAGAAACAGGCCCAACCCAAATCCGATTGCCGACGCCGTGATCAGTGTGCGCTTCACATACCGTGATAGGTTCTTCCAAGACAAACGCATCAGAAAGAGCATGGCTATCTCCGTTTATCCGATTGTATTTGGCCATCGTGCAACATCACCAAGCGACGGGCATGGTCCATCACCATTTTGTCGTGGGTGCTGAAGATAAAGGTGGTGTTGTATTTCTCATTCATGGCTTTCATCAGGTTCAACACGTCTTCACCATTCTTACTGTCCAAATTGGCAGTGGGCTCGTCGGCCAAAACAATGGAGGGGTTCTTGATGAGGGCGCGGGCGATGGCAACGCGCTGCTGCTGTCCGCCAGACAGTTTGCTGGGTCGTCGATCTTCCATGCCTTCCAATCCGACTTCTTTGAGCAGGGTCATGGTACGTTCGCGCACTTCGGCTTCTGTCACATTCAACAGTGACAACACCAAAGCAATGTTTTCGTAAGCAGATAGCACGGGAATGAGGTTGAATGACTGAAAAACAAAACCCAGCTTATTGCGCCTAAATCCAGCAAGCTTGCGGTGATCCATTGCGGACACCTCAACGTCGTCTATTACCACTTTTCCATGGTCGGCGCCGTCAATGCATCCAATGATGTTCAAGAGGGTGGTCTTACCAGAACCACTCGGGCCGGCGATAGCGACAAAGTCACCCTGTTCAATGGTCAGGGTCACGTCTCTTAGCGCATGCACTGTTGACTCACCGGATAAATACTGCCGCCCTAATCGCTCAATTGAAATCATAGCTACCTCCGAGATCCATATAACCACTATAGACTTGTTTTGTGCACAATAGGATGCAGCTGTTCAGATTCGGCACTAATTTTGATGTCAGTCATATGAGACGATGCAAGGGATGATGAGCGCCTGAAACAAGGGATAGTCAACGGACAGCAGCAGAAACCTTTGTCAGGGTGGCTGCCTGCACCCTGAACGGGCAACACACCAGCTTGTCAGGTAACGGCACATTGTGTGAGCGTTTAATCATGGGGTAATGGATTCGTCGTGCCAATTTTTTGGGCATACCATGCTGCCATGAGCTGTGCGAGCTTGGCGGAGTGGCTTTGTGTTGCATCTGACGCGCGCACCAATGCGTACCAGTCTAGGCTCAGTCCCTGTTTTCCTAACGGAAGGGCGGCTATTTTGCCACCTTTCAGCGCAGAGCCTACTGCCCACCGCGACAATATGCTGACGCCGAAACCAGACGAAATGAGCTCAATAATGGCGTCAGTGACTTCAACTACCGTTACCAGATGGGGTACGACACCTGAAGGTCTGATAAACCGCTCGTATTCAAAACCAGGCTGTGCCGTTTTGCTATAGGTGAGGTAGTCTTCACTGAGTAGATCTTCGGCCACAATATAGGCTTTGGACGCCAAATGATGATGAGCAGGTACCACCAGCACCAATTCATCTTGAAATAAGGGAATGCTTTTAATGCCGGGTGTTTCCGAAAGACCTGGCGCCATAACGACATCGACTGCACCCTCCAGTAAATTCATAATGGGGTTTTGAGTGGCCGATGCGACGAGTTCCAATTGGATGGCAGGAGTCGTCGCATCTAGGTGTTTCATAAATACCGGTAGCCAGTGATAACAGCTATAGGCCGCCACCCCAAACCGCACCACCGACGCTGCATTTGTCGAGGCCTGCATAAAGTCATGCTCGGCGCGTTGGAGGGCTGGAATAACCTGTAGGGCAGTTTGGGTCATGGCAATTCCAGCTTTCGCTAACCTGAGCTGCCGTCCTTCTCTGTCAAACAAGGGACTTCCTAATCGGCGTTCTGCTTCTGCTAACCGGTGACTCAATGCCGACTGTGTAATGCCTAACGCACTGGCAGCATTTTTTAATGTGCCCAGATCAGCAATCGCTTTCAACATTTCCCAATGACGAATATCTAAACGCATAAAACACCCACAATTCACTCTCACATCAGCCATCAATACATGAACAGTATTCATCTAATGCGCAACTAATTCAATTTTATGTTCATGTATTAGAGGCTAAGCTGCCGCCTATCAGTAAATAGCATTGAATATAAGGGAATATTGATGATTGCTCGTATGGCGTCTGCTGGATCCGCGTTAGTGTTAATGGCCGCAATCGGCTTCGGATTGAACCCGTTATTTGCGCGTCTGCTGTATGCAGAAGGATTGGGTGCCGAAATGGTTACCCTATACCGTTTTATCGTACCGGCGTTCTTGTTGTTGTTTTTTATCCGTACTCCGCGGCCACAATGGCCTGAAGCGGGACGTATGTTAATCATTGGCGCTATCAATGGCGTGGCTATCTTGGGGTATTTTTATGCCCTGGAAACTATCAATGCGGCAACCGCCATTCTTATCTATTATACCTACCCGTTTTTTAGCGTGGTCCTTGGTTGGCTGATATTTAAAAGGAAAGCCTCTCAAAATAGCCTAGCAGCTGCAGCCCTGGTGTTAGTCGCAGCTTCCCTTGTCATTGTTCCAGAAACCATCAACACGCAAACGCTGATCGCTATCGCTCTGTGTACATCGGCTCCTCTGGTGTTTTCATTTCAAATACAATATTTGTCAGCGCCCACAATGGCGATACCAGCGATTAAGCGCTTGGCATGGGGCACCATGGGCCACATTATTATTTTGATTCCACTTGTTATTATGGCGACACCAGTACAGGTATTACCCGTATCAGCGACGGGTGTTATGGCCATTTTGGGTATCGCTATTGTGGCGGCGGCTTTGCCGCAGCTGCTGTTTTTAATCGGCGTACCCAAAACCACACCGGAGCGGACTGCCATTTTCGGGTCAGTCGAGTTGGTGGTTGCTATGTTAAGCGGTGCCCTATTGTTAGGCGATAACCTGGGGCAATATGAGATAACGGCTATGTTACTCATTCTGATAGCGTTACTTATTAAGCAAAACAATCCGATCATTCAAGAAGGTCTCAACACCAACCTAAAGTCACAACCGGTTAGGTAGCCTTTGAAAACGCGGGGAACTGACTTGTCATCGGTTTCCTTCAGTTCCCGCCCTTTTTTTTGCTCTTTCGGTTCCTGCTCTTCCTGCAGTGCCTACAGTTCCTGCCAATCTGGCCATAAAGGGTCGTCTGCCACCTGAAGTTTACTTATTTCTGCCAAGTATTTAGTTTGGATCATATTATTCGTCGGCGATGAACCTTATGCTCTCGTCCAGTTGATGGCGCTTTTATTGGAGACAGACTTGGATTTTATTTGGATTCTTTTTGCTTATGTGTGTGGCTGGTTATTTAAGAAAATTTCACTGCCGCCTTTGATCGGATATTTGAGCGCCGGTTTTATTATGCACGCCCTCGATTTTGTGCCCTTCGCCGGCATGCAGGGTCTTGCAGATTTAGGCATTACGCTAATGCTATTTACCATTGGCTTAAAATTAAATGTTAAGGATTTACTGAAACCAGAAATATTCTTTGGTGCGACGACCCACATGGTGCTGTGGACCTTGCTCTTTGTTGTTGTCTTGTTTGCATTGAGCATCGTTGGGTTGCCTGCTTTTACCGATATTACCCTGTTTCAATCGGCGCTCATTGCCTTTGCGCTGAGTTTTAGCAGTACCGTTGCGGTGGTGAAACTTCTCGAAGAAAACGGTGAAATGAAGTCACGCCAGGGCAGCATCGCCATTGGTATATTGATTTTACAGGACATCATTGCCGTTGGTTTTCTGGTCATTGCGACCGGTAAAACCCCCACAATTTGGGCACTATCGCTAATCTTGCTATTTCCGCTTAAAAAACTGATAGATCACTTGCTCGAAGATACCGGTCACGCTGAACTGTTACCGCTCAGTGGTTTCTTTCTCGCCTTAGGGGCTTATGAGTGGTTTCACTTAGTCGGTCTAAAGGGTGATCTAGGCGCGTTAATCATGGGCACCATGCTGGCTAGCCATAGAAAAGCCATTGAATTAGCCAAATCATTGTTAAGTTTTAAAGATTTATTCCTGATTGGTTTTTTCCTGTCGATTGGTTTTACCGCTTTACCCACCCTACCCATGCTAATGACGGCTTTGGTCATATCGCTATTTTTGATCCTAAAACAGGCATTGTTTTTTGGCTTGCTATCTTGGATGAAATTAAGAATAAGAACGGGCTACCTCACCAGTATTCTATTGGGTAACTTTAGTGAATTTGGCCTCATCGTTATTGCAATTTGTGTGTCCAATAATTGGCTGGAGCCACAATGGCTAGTGATATTGGCCTTGGCGGTCTCTCTTTCGTTTGTGTTTACCAGTTTGTTATATCGTAATGCACACACCAATTACGCGGTGTTTCGCCCCTATCTAAATCGCTTTGAACGATTTCAGTATGTTAAACCCGCAGAGATGAAGGCAGCTGAAGACTCGGAGATTTTGGTTGTCGGCTTAGGGCGTGTTGGTTCCAGTGCATTTAATGCCATTAAGCAGGCACATCCTGGTGTGGTGTTTGGGTTTGATTCGAGTTTGCGACGCATTGAATATCTAAAAGCCCATGAAGACAATGTGGCATTTGCCGATGGTGAAGATATTGAGTTATGGAGCCAATTTAAGTTCAAAAACTTACATTTGGTATTGTTAGCACTGCCTACCGTTAAAGACAGTAAGACGGTATCAGAGCAACTAAGGGCAGCGGGATATACTGGCAAAATCGTGGCCATATCGCGGTTTGATGATGAAGCAAGTGGTCTTGAGGCTGCAGGTATCGATAAAGTGCTTAACTTAATGAACAATGCAGGCGCCGGATTTGCAGAAGAGAGTTTGTCTCTATTAAGAAAAAGCGACAGCTTAGAAGGCAGTCAGGTTTAAGAGATCCATGGCAATTGATAATGGGGCCAGTTGACTGCCTATGCTGGGCTGCTGATCCTGACACCTGATTCCTGTTTAGGCGTTTGTCTGCACATCGGTTGTTAGGTGCTTGGCCAGATTAATGCCCGTGATATTGAATCCCAGTCGCTGATACAGCGCGAGCGCACGGGGGTTGTCATGGGCGACCCGCAACTGCAGACTGTGAATATTCTGAGAGATCAGCATCGCCTCAAGTGCGTTCATCGCTTCGGACCCAAGCCCAGCACTGCGGTGGTCAGGCGCGATATAGAAATCCATGATAAAGCAGCGGCGCTCGGTTAGAGTCAATTCGTACCACAAGAAACCGACCCTGTAGGGAGCAATCTGGCTGTCATGATCGGACAGGGTATCAATCGCCAATAAGCAATGGTTGGCGATAGGTACACCGTTGGGAAACGCTTCATCGAGATCCGCTTGGGCGCGACGCTCGGCTTCCAAGGCAGACGTGCCATAGTTACTGTGTATCTCTGCAGCATAGTCGGCAACAAAATAATCTTGATAGTCTTTGAATTCTTCGGGTCTTATGGGGCGCAGCTGAATCATGGAGAAGCCTTGTCTAAGAGGACGGGCCAGTGTGCCATAAAACCGACCGCCTTCCCCGTCAAAATAGATGCTTTAATGACCTATCTCCAAGTGAGATGCCACCAAAAGCCATACAATAGTCGGAACGCCCAACCGACAATGATGCGACGATGACCTCAGAATACAGCCGACTAAAAGCCAAGCAACGTGCGGACCGAGACCAATACCATCCCAACGCCAGCATTCGTATCCATCGCGCTCTAAGCTGGCTTCAACGAGCGGAGCAGTGTGACGATGAGGACGGGCGGTTTGTGTTTTTGTGGATTGCCTTTAATGCGGCTTATGCCAACGAAGTGTCCGAAGAATACCGACTATCCGAACAGCAGGCGTTTGCTCAGTTTATTGAACGACTGCTTGGTTACGACAGCGCGAAAAATCTGTATAATCTCGTTTGGGCGGAATTTACTAACAGCATCAGAGCGCTTTTAAACAACCGCTATGTGTTCCAGCCATTTTGGGATTTTCACAACCAAAAGATTGCAGAACATGAGTGGCAAGAACGTTTTGATCAAGCCAAAAAGAGCGCATCTGTCGCTCTAGGCAATCAAGATACACACAGGGTGCTGGGCATTATTTTGTCACGGCTTTATACCCTGAGAAACCAAGTAGTACATGGCGGTGCTACCTGTGGCAGCAGCGTCAATCGACAACAGCTGACAGATGCCAATAAAATAATGGCCAAGTTGGTGCCAATAATTATAGAGCTGCTCATGGACCATGCGTCTGGGCACTGGGGTGACGCGTGTTACCCCGTTCTCTCTGAAATGTAAGGGCCGATAGGCACCTTGCCAGGCCGATGACACCGTATGTGGTGTGTTAAAATATTGAGCAACGCTGCTCTCCCACGTTTACGTGTCACAATGATCAGGATGAAATGTCATGGAACCAACTAGCAACCCAACCGTTATTTATCGTAAAGGCGAGCGGGTGCGACACCCTAAGATGCCAAAGTGGGGCCTAGGTGAAGTGCTGGCACGCAGTAATGGCACTGACGTAAAAGTGTTTTTTGTTGGTATTGGCTACAAGGTATTGAGCCTGTCTTTTGTGACACTAGAAAAGGTGCCACCACTGATTGCAGAGAGCCCTTTGCTTGATAATTTGATACACGATATCGCCAATTCGACTACCAAATACCAAACTTTTGAGGATACGCTGACCCTATTCCAAAAGGGTTACAACGATGGTTTCTATGATGCTGCGTATCTGAGCGGTGAGCGAGAAGCCAAAGAAAATAGTCACAGAGAAGCCTTGGCACTGCTCAACGAAGAAGCGCTCGGAGCTTTGTTGGATGAAGGCAACGCAGTTGAAGTCTGTGAACGCGCACTGGCGATTGTGAATCAAACCAGCATGGTGTTCCCCAATGAAAAAGCGGCATTGAAGAAAGCGTTGTCGACGCAACGTGCCCAGATTGAATTTGCGGAAAGCTTGCAGGCCGTGCTGTATAGCGATGTAAAAATGCGCACACGATTCGACGAATTTGCCCATACGCTAACCCGTCTGGGTGTGAGTAAATGGCAGGTGGCCACGTATCTATTACACGTGATTCAGCCTCACCAACACATGTTCGTGAAGCCAACCATCACGCAGCAAACGGCAGAGCAGTCAGGTTTTAACATCCAATATGCCGCTACGGTTAATTGGAAAACCTATGACCATGTTTTGCGTTTTTCAGAGTATTTGTTTAACGAGTTGAAGGCGACCGGTCTACATCCACGTGACATGATCGACGTGCAGTCGTTTATGTGGTGTGTCACCTTGGGCAAGTTTGCAGAAGCGGATAAGTAACCGCTACTGGGAAGGATTAGTCGGTCGACTCTGGCAGTTGCCAAGGCTCAATAAGCTGTAAGAATAGATCGGGCTTTGCCCTCTTATTGAAAACTGATACTGGTTCAACGCCCAGATGAAAGCGGCGGGGCGAAAAAGACGACCGGTGTGACTTGAGCATCACGCGATGCAATAAACGCCGGTGCGTTTGTCTAGCAACTACCGATGCCCCTAAGTTTCGACCCACTTTTCGCGTGTTCATTGTGATTCCATCGCCTGAGCACAACCAATGCAATAGTCAGCATTAGGAATGGCGGCCAATCGCTGTGCTGAAATCTCTGCACCACAACGCTCGCAGCTCCCGTAGGTATCTTCGTCAATACGCATGATGGCATGGGTAATGCGTTGGATTTCTTCACGCGCTTCCCGTGCGATCTCACGTAGCACGTCGTCATTCTCACGCTCTGTTACCTGTTCGGCAAAATCTGGACTTCTGGCTTGGGATAGGTCTTTCTCCAAGCTCTCGACACGACGCTGTAGTTCGCGCTGTTTTTCTAGTAGTGACGCTCTGAGCGTTTCTAATGTGGCATTGGCCATAATATCTAACTCCTACACACTGAAATTAAAGCTACCTTATGCAACACGTTATCTTATCTTTATCACCAAGAAAATAACCAAGATCAGTCTATTGAGCGCTTTGGAACGAATGGGCAGGGGAAACCCGTCTAATTTACTGTGATGTGGCAACTCACGACTGCAACCCCTTGGTGCCTGTTAAATAGCATAGCAGTAAAGAACGCGATCACGCTAGGCTACAACGGCTATCTTGCTCGCGTAGGCTTATCCAGTGATCAAGTAGGTACCAAACAATAGTACTGCAATACCGGTCAATTGCTTGGCGCCGACCGTGCGGATTTCGGTGCCCAGTGTGCCGAAATGGTCGAACACCATAGCCAAAAAGAATTGACCGACCAAAAATACGGTAAAAGTAGCGGTAACGCCTAGCCTTGGTACGGTATAGCCAATGCTGCCAACAATGATTAAACCGAGAATACCGGCAGTTAAGGTATAGAGAGGGACTGCAGTGAAGGCCGTAGTTAGGTTGCCGCCCTTCAATAGCACCATCACCAGTCCGGCGCAGACGGCACCGACGCCATAGGTAATGAAAACACTTTCAAATGTGCCAATGCTCTTATCCATTTGGCCCATAAATTGACCTTGGATGGTCACAGCCATGCCGCCGATCAAAGCGAGTATGATGAGTCCAGTGGTGGTATTAAGCATGCGGTTAACCCTAGTGGCGTTGAAGTGGCCGGTCAATATGCCAGATAATTTTGGAAATTCCCAGCAAGGATTGGGTTGAACAATAGGCTGGGCGTAAACGGGTCGGGAAGGGTTGCATCCAAACAAATAAGCGCCTGTGATTTGGCGCTTGTTTGTTTAGGGCTGCAATGGCGCCTGGGTCTTTTTTAGACTCAGATCGATTAAAACGGATACCCGATCGCCTGTGATTTTCGTGCGATGATGGTGTATACCGACAAGGCGATAAAGACCAGAGCAGGAATCGCCGACGGTACTGCATAGGCAATGTGAAAATACACAGCGCCTAGCATGATGGGCACCAGACCTGTTGCTGCCCATGCGGACAATTTAGGCAATAGCAAACCGATACCGCCGGCCAACTCTGCAGCGCCAATAAAGTAGCCAAACCATTCGGGCAAGCCCATAGCATGGAATGACTCATGCAGGGCAGGCACGCCCATCAGTTTCGCGCTGCCAGCGCCAATCATAGGCAGTGCCAACAAAATAGTGGGGATCCATTTACCAACCGTTTTCATTTTTGACATGGTGCAACTCCAATCTAATAGGGGGGTGTGTTTGTCGATGACGCCATTGTGTAGTAGATTCTTATTTAATAAAATGAAAACTTATGTGATTAGTCTTTAAGAAAATCTTAATAGGTGGTCCGTCTTGAAACTCGAACAGTTAAAAATGTTGTTGGTGGTCGCAGAGCAGGGCACCCTGACGAGTGCAAGTAAGGTATTGCACAAGACGCCTTCTGCCATTAGTCAGGGCATCAAACAGTTAGAGTCGCGGCTGGCGGTGGTGCTGTTTCATCGTGACACCTACCGCCTAACGCTAACGGCCGAGGGACACCATATTTGTCAACATGCCCAACGGGTGTTAAACGAAATTACTGAAATAGAGCAAATCTCTCATAACCTGTCTCAGGGATTTGAACATAGCCTGTCGTTAGTCATTGATGCTACGTTTAATTTAGCGCTCATTATGCCCCAGTTGACGCGGGTTCAAGCGTTTGCTCCAAACACCCAAGTCAGTCTCAATCAAGAACACATTTCTGGTGCCATCAACAAACTCGAAACCGGACAGGCTGATATTGCCATCACCCACGTCACCCAGTTCGAATGGACCGCAGATCGTTTTGATATGAAACGCATTGGTGAAACCGCCTTGGTCAATGTTGCTAGCCAAGAACTGCTGGATCGCCACCCCGGTTTGTCACACCTTGAAGAGTTACGAGACGAATTTCAAATTGTGGTCAATGATTCTGGGTTTGGCACAGCGGGTAAGTATTTGGGTGTTCAGCTGGGTCAACGAAAGTGGTTTACCAACAGCTTCGATACCAAGACGCAGTTGATTATGGCTGGTATTGGGTGGGGTAGAATCCCTGAATACTTGGCCAAGCCCCATCTAGACTCAGGGCGCTTACAGTGTATTACCGTTGGGGATTCCGCAGTATCCCTAACGAGTGAAGTCATCGCGTGTAAATTGAAGGCTAAGGTTCTAGGTCCCGTTGGCTCATTTTTATGGCAAAATATCGGAGAGCACGACTGGTAATTAGACATTCTGTCAATTGATCAATTTAGCAGTATGATAGAACAATTAGCGGGTTTGAATCTGAGCAAATAAGGGTGGCATGAACCAATGCAATCGATAAAAGACCTAATGAAGGGCCCCATCGCTGTGGTGTCCTATCTATTAAAATCCAAGTCCATTGGCATGATGTCGTATTGGCTGCTATTTGTGCTGTGGAATATCCTGGTCTATAACGGCCCCCTATGGCTGTTTGCTATGGGTGAGCTGAACCTAGTCTCAGGTACCAGCTATGCCATCTTGGTGAACATAGCTTTGCTGATATTGTTCACGACATTGGTATTTTTGTTTCCGATTGGTTTTCTATTTCCATGGGTAATAAAGCCACTGACACTGACGCTCATGGTACTCAATTCTGTCGCACTCTATTTCATCACGACGTATCACGTCATGTTTGATCAGTCGATGATGGGCAAACTCCTGAATACCTCATACGTTGAGGCGGCGGGCTACTATAACACCAACATATTTGCCTACATTGTTCTGTTGGGGTTGTTACCTGCCTTTCTATTGTCGCGATACACCATTCGACCGATTATCAGGTTGCGGCTTACGGTGCATACCCTGTTCTGGATTGTGGTCTGTGTGCTGACTTTTTATGGCACCAAAAGTACGCGACCCTGGTTTGACAAACACCAAGCGCCATTAATGGGGTTGGCATTGCCCGGTGCCTATATCATTCATTCAGTAACATCATTCACAGCAGCAGACCCTATAGTGGATGCGCCACCAATCATCCAAGATGACGAGGATTCCGATACCGATGTTGACGACGGGCAAGTGACCGACCATCTTGATGTAATGGAACCCGGTACGCTCCCCGAACCCGAATCCGAATCCGAACCCGCGCCAGTAATCCAGTAAAGGCCAATCCATTTTGGCTTATAGCTTAATAAATAACAGCCGCCAATGGACCCGCGATGACTGAAAAAAAGCAATCCAGAGCCAAGATACCCAAGGGCGTGTGGGCACTGGGTTTCGTGAGCATGCTGATGGATGTGTCCTCAGAAATGGTCCACAGTTTGCTACCCCTTTTCATGGTCGGAGTGTTGGGCGCCAGCGCTTTAACGGTGGGCATAATCGAAGGCTTTGCAGAAGCCATCGCACTGGTAGTGAAGGTGTTTTCGGGGCCTCTAAGCGACTATCTAGGTAAACGAAAAGGCCTGGCGGTGATTGGTTATGGGCTGGGTGCATTGACCAAGCCCCTGTTTGCGATTGCCGGTGGTATGGGTATGGTTATGTCGGCGCGATTTCTAGACCGGGTAGGAAAAGGCATTCGCGGTGCACCCCGTGATGCGCTTATCGCAGACCTGACACCGCCAGAAGTGCGTGGCGCCGCCTTTGGCTTGCGGCAGTCGCTGGATACCATTGGAGCCTTTGTTGGACCCCTGATCGCCGTAAGTTTGATGCTTTTATGGGCCAATGACTTTAGGGCCATATTTTGGGTGGCCGTGATTCCCGGTGTTATGGCTGTCGTATTGTTGATTGTGGGGGTGAAAGAACCTGACCGCCCCGTCAGTGCAAACCGTATCAACCCAATCAACAAAGCCAATTTGAAGCGATTAAGCGCAGATTATTGGTGGGTAGTCATCATCGGTGCCGTGTTTACATTGGCGCGCTTTAGTGAAGCCTTTTTAGTGTTGCGCGCCCAACAGGGCGGTGTGCCCTTGGCCTTTGTACCCTTAGTGATGGTAGCGATGAACCTCGTGTATTCGGCCTGTGCTTATCCGTTTGGTCACCTGTCGGATAAGGTTAGCCATAAGAAAATGTTAGCTACGGGGCTTCTGGTGCTGATTGTGGCAGATCTTGTGTTGGCATCGAGTGCCGACCTAACGACCCTGTTAATAGGCGTTGCACTCTGGGGTATTCACATGGGCATGACACAGGGCTTATTGGCAACCATGGTGTCACAGGTAGCCCCAGCAGATTTGCGGGGTACGGCATTTGGTTTTTTTAATCTGATGAGTGGCTTGGCGTTATTACTTGCCAGTGTGATCGCAGGACTGCTGTGGGATAACGTGGGTGCAGATTATACTTTTTATGCAGGCGCCGTTTTTGGTGCAGTAGCGCTCGTGGTGCTCTATCAGCGCTACCGACATCCATAACCCGTGCCATGTTTATCTAACGTTTGCCCTTGCCTTTACTATTGCCGTCATCGTCATCGTTCTTGCTACCAGGCGTCATTGCCAAGTCAGTTCTGGTTTTGAGGTTTTTGAATTCATTTGAGCCTGGTTTCACCGATAAGACCTTGGCGATATAGCCCCACCCACGGGTTGGATTTTTCGCATAGAGTTTCGCGATGGTGTCACTGTCTTTGCCAGATTGCTCAGACATTAAAAACACCCAGTAGGTGTCGTCATAACTGACTGTCAATGAGAGCATGGCAGAAATGGTAAACTCTGGGGTTTCCAAATACGAAAATCGGTCAACCATGAATGCTAGCCAATCGACGTCTATTTCTTGGTCTGGGCTATAGGCTGTAGTGATTCCAAAAAAGTCGATGGGTCTTGGCTCGAGGTTATTGTCACTGGCATGGGCGCTCGACAGAACGGTAACCAACAATACGGTGCCTAGAATGCTTTTTAACACGGGATCTCCCTCCCTCAACATCACTGGCTGCTTTGCATAAATTGCTGAAGTTTTCAGTAAGTGACGGAAGTATGGTTTAAATAAAAAAAGAGAAGTGAATAGTACGTCACAAATCCTGTATAAATTTTGCGCATGAGGGTACAAGGATGCAGGTAGATTAAAAAAGTATTCACTGTCAAACGGATAGCATTGCGCCCCATTTCCCACTATTTTATACACAGTACTGGAAAAATAATAATGGAGACCCATGATGGTTGAGTCATTGAAGACTTCCTCGGAGAAGAAAGGGTTACCCCCTGGCTCTCTCATTCATGTTGGCGAGGTAATGGACCAGCCCACGCGCATCTCGTTGATAGACTATAACGGTGAAACATTGGTTGAGCGTGGCATCGATTCTTTTTCGCAGGTATTGGAATACAAAGACTCGCCAAGCGTTACCTGGGTTATCATTGAAGGTCTGACCAATATCGACATGATTCAGAGCATGGGTGATTACTTTGATATACATGGTCTGGTATTAGAAGACATCTTAAATACGCACCAAAGGCCGAAGTTTGAGGCCTATGATAATCACCTTTATGTGGTGCTTAAAAGCCTCATGACGCACAACAGTGCCTTTACAGTGGCTTACGAACAAGTCAGTTTGCTGGTATTAAACAACTTTGTCTTCATGTTCAAAGAAAAGTCTGATGACCTGTTAGATCCTATATTTCAGCGCCTTCGCGCCAGCCATGGCCGTATCCGTCAGTCAGGTGCGGACTATTTGATGTATGTGATAATGGATACCATCGTTGATCAGAACTTCGAACTCATCGATGTACTCGATGAAACGATGGTGGCTGTTGAGGAAGAATTATTTGGCACACCAACCCATAAAACCATGACGAAAATTCAGGGGCTCAAGCGAGAACTGATTACCGTTCGCAGACAGGTGTCGCCTATTAGAGAACTGATGTCTGATTTGATGTATTGCGAAAGTGCACTGATCAATCCACAAACGGGTATTTATTTGCGTGATGTCCAAGACCATGCATTGCGGGTGATTGAATTGCTAGAGTCTTATCGGGACATATTGGGCGGCTTTGTTGAAATCTATATGTCGGCGGTGAATAACCGCATGAATGAGGTCATGAAGGTATTAACCCTGTTTGCGTCGATATTCATTCCTTTGACTTTTTTAACCGGTATCTATGGCATGAATTTCGATTACTTACCGGAATTGCATTATAAGTGGGCCTACCCCAGCTTATGGATATTGTTTATCGCCATCCCGGTGGGGTTGCTGGTGTATTTCAAGAAAAAAAGGTGGTTATAACAACCGCAGGCAATATCGCCTACAGCTGTCTATTTTGGTCGCTATGACTTATCCACTAATGCCAAGGCCTTCTTTTTTAATGCTGCTGGACTAAAGGGTTTGGGGAGAATGGCGTCAGCGCCTGAGGCCTTTATCGAAGCGATATCTGTAGCTTGTGATCGCGCTGAGATCATGATGATTTTGATGTGCGCTGTCTTTGGGTTAGTTTTCAAATAGCTGCAGACATCCAAGCCACTCTTATTGCCGGGCATCATTATATCTAGCGTGACCAAGTCTGGCATTTCTTTTTCAACAAGCGCGATACCGTCGTCGCCATTTGCTGCATCGTAGGTTTCAAAATCAGTGCCCTTAAATGACGCTTTAATGAGCGTTACAATCTCTGGACGGTCTTCAACAATAACCAATTTTTTCTGCATTAATTTCCCCTGTTTAATTTTAGTAAGCAAAATTCTATGAGATTATCCTTGGGATAAACAAAGTTACGGTGGTTCCTTTATCAATTGCCGATTCGAGAGTCACAGTGCCGCCCATAGATGTTACATAATTCCGAACGATATTAAGGCCGAGGCCTGAACCCTCTGGCGCAGTATCTGAAGAATCTGCGCGCCAGAACCGATCAAATGCATGGCTTATTTGATCTTCTGTCATACCTGCCCCAAAATCTTTAACGCTGAATGTGACGTACTCTTTGTTTTCGGTCACGTGTAATTCAATCGGGAGCTTTACGCCGGTATATATGGTCGCATTCGAAATGAGATTTCTCAAGCAGTGCGCCAGCTTATTGGCATCAATCTCGTACTCCTCGTCTGTAAGGTCTACGGACACCTTGATTTGATGCGATTCGAATAGAGGGCCAGCTGATACCAAAAAGCTGTTAATCCAAATTCGAACATTCATAGGCGCACGGTGCGCGTTGGTGGGATCTCCAGATTCAATTTTTGCGATATCCAACAATTCATTGATGATATTTGACAATACTTGCGCTTGTTCGGTGATGTGGATGCTATATTCTTTTTGCGATTCGTAGTCCAGTTTTTCAGACATTAACTCAGAAAAGCCCTGAATACTTGTAAGCGGAGTCCGAAGTTGATGTGCAGCGGTCGCAATGAATTCAGTCTTCATAAGGTCAACTGCGCGCTCCAGTGTCACATCTCTAAATGCAGTGACATAGCCTTTTAACTCGCCATCCTTAGTCAGTACGGGCGATGTTGTGCTGATCAATTGGATCCGTTCGTTTTCCTGCTTACTGGGCAAATCATGCGTCGCGGTGGTCATGTTATCACCCAAATTGTCAATAGATGAGTGGATGGCGTCTATAACGGAAGGCGGCAGATTGCACTTGTCAAACCTCTTGCCTACCACCTCAGTAATGCTCAGGCCAAGTAGTTTTTCTCCGAAAGGGTTGAGCATTTGAATCCGACCATTCGGTGAAACCACCAGAATACCTTCACTAATCGCCATAAGAATGAAATTAAGTTTATTACGGGAGTCTTCAGACTCTCTTAGGGCATCGTGCAAGTCTGTGGTACGCAATTCTACCAAGCGCTCTAGCTGCTGTTGGGTTTGAGCGCGCTCCGTGATATCTAACACACCATGGAACGTACACTCTTCTCCAAGGTATTCCATGTGACGACTAGAATACAGTGCCCAAAACTCAGTGCCATCAGGCTTTTGGCCAGCCACTTGTTTGCCTGTGGCGATGCCATACTTATCGAGGGCTGCTTCGATTTCTTTTCGATCACTGTCCTCTTTTATCCAATTAATTTTCAAAGGTTTCTCAAAACTATTGTTATCAATATTGAAAAACGACAAACACGCCTTGTTTGTAAACATTGCCACAGTGTCTTTACGGCGTGTGATCATGATAGGGATTGGGGTGGCATCTACAATGGATTGGAAACCACTCTGGAATTCACGTACTTTCTTGTCCGATTCGAATTTGTGAATAGTCAATGCCAATTGATTTGCAATTCGGTCTAGCGAACTATCAATGTCATTAAGATTGGTTTCTGTAATGGGTACTTCCAAGATGCCCATGACTGTCTGTAGGTGTTTAAGAGGTAACCGAACCATGCCTGAGTAGGCCGTTTTCTTGACTACTTCGGGTACGAGCGACAAATCTTTGACGTTAGTAATCAAAGACGACATCGCTTTTTCAGGATCTTTGGTGCGTACGACTGTTTTTTGTCGTACTACCTTGCTTAGTGTGTGATTACCACTGAGTGGTAAGGAATGACCAGTTGTAAACGCGTAAGCAAGCTTTCCAGCATCCTTGCGAATGTTATCGCTGTAGGAACTTGCGCCCAAGTAGATAATTTGTTTTTGGGCGTCAACAATATAAATGTTGCACACAGGAATTTTAAGCAGTTTTCCGATGTTACTCGCGGCCTGCTTTAAGAATTGCTCAAAAGTATCTTCTTCTTCCATGAACCTATTGATGTTGTTCAGGAATAGCAATTCATCCTGTTGACGTCGCAGATTCTGGATATCAATAAACGAAATGATCAATCCATCGATCATTTTATCGGCAGTGATAAACGGGCTGATACGCATTAAATGGTGGGTATTTTCATTCGAGGTGATTTCATGTTCAACCGTCACCAATTCACGTAGTACGCGCTCGCTTTCTTTTATTAAAAGGTTACGGGTGTAGGCGTCAAACCCAGGTGCAAAGGTTTTGATATTTCGACCAATGTCATCATCACGCAAACTGAAGTGAATTTTCAGCGCAGGCGTGAATTTTCGAATATTCATGTCGACGTCGAGGAACAAAGTGCCGATATCTGTACTGTTAAACAAGTTGCTCATGTCGTTGTTTAGCGCAGACAATTCACGGTTTTTTTCTTGCAGTTCAGCGTTGACCGTATAAAGTTCTTCGTTAACAGACTGGAGCTCTTCGTTGGTACTTTGTAATTCTTCGTTAGACGCCATGAGTTCTTCGTTAGACGACTGCAATTCTTCATTGCTGGTCTCGAGTTCTTCAGTGGCATTTTGCAATTCAACGCGATTGAATTTTAATTCTTCTTCAAGGTCTCGAAGGCGGTGCGCAGTAATGTCGTCAATTGGGTTCGACTCTAATTGGATAAGATTACCTTCAACCACTTCTCCGTCGACAAATCCAATGAAGTAATTGTGATTACCACTGTTTGATATGCTATGGGTGTCTTCAATAATGCTAAAGATGACATCTATTGACTGGTACCTAGGGCCCGCAGATCCGCTAACCGGAACCGAACTGCTTACGCGAATCTCGGTAGCAGAGGATGTCAATTTTCGGACACCGGTGCGGATAATTGACGAAAGTTCCGGACTCACCATGTCCATCAGGTTGCCTTGAAATAAGCCTGCGCCAACCACCAGTTTTTTGGAAACGTCACCAACGATGTATAACACATTAAAACTGCTGTCGGTCACGATGCCAGTGGGCGCAAATTTATTGGTGAGATATTTCAAAAACCGCATTTCAGGTAATTTGTGGTTTGAAACAGAAGGACCGCGGCTGGCAATAGGGTTACCGTATCCGTAGTGAGTTTTGGCAATCCGGTCTTCTGGATTCAGCTGGTTGGGCAGCAGCTTTGTGTCAGAGTTCTTGGTGTATATTTTCCACTTCGCGTCTACTACATTGAAATACTTACTCATGTCTCCCAAAGATTCGCTGCTACCCAAAAAAAGATAGCCGCTTTTCTCCAAGGCGAACTGAAACCGCGTATAAATACGCTGTTGTGCTGCTGCATCTAAGTAGATCAATAGGTTTCGGCAAGAAATTAAATCCATACGAATGAAGGGTGGGTCCGTCATCAAATTGTGTTGAGAAAAGACCACGCGTTCACGAATGCGCTTAATAATTTGGATCTGTTCGCCTACTTTCACAAAGTAGTTTTCTAAATAATGGCGCTCAACTTCCGATGTGATGTTAACCGGAAAAACACCTGCGCCAGCATTGACCAATGCTTCATTGTCGATGTCAGTCGCAAAAATCTTAAAATCTAGGAACATATTGTTGGAACGAATGTGTTCATCGAGCAGTATCGCTAGTGAGTATACTTCTTCACCAGTTGAGCAACCTGCCACCCAAACCCGAATAATGCTGTCCTTTTTCTTGCCCATCACCAAGCTAGGTATCACTTTGGATTTGATGACATGATAGGCTTTGGGATCTCTAAAAAAAGACGTAACTCCGATAAAGAAGTCCTGTTTAAGGGCCTCACGCTCACGACGATCTTGTTTGACGTACTGTAGGTATTCCTGAAAATTGGATTTGCCATTCATGGCAATGCGCTTTTCTAAGCGTCGCAAAATAGTAGCGCGCTTATATTCTGAGAAATCGATACCAGACTGCTTATGGATTTCTTTTAAAATGCCGACGAAGGTACGTTCAAAATCATCGTTGCCCTGCATATCGCCACTGATATTGAGATTCAGGCCCCAAAGCGACTTCTCAATGACTTCGCCTATAATATCAGGTGTCACAATATAGTCTGCTAAATGTGTGGCGATCGCGGCATTTGGCATGCCGTCAAACTGGGCGCTAATGGGCTCCTGCACAATGACGATACCGCCTCCTTCACTGACTACTTTGATGCCACGAGATCCGTCAGATCCCGTGCCAGACAACACAACAGCAATAGCCTTTTCTTTGTATACTTCCCCAAGACTGGTAAAGAATATATCAATAGGGAGGTTGAGGTGATCCTTGGGTGCCTTGTCGGACAAATGCAGTTTGTTGCCGACAATAATTAGATTCTTTTGTCGCTGGTTTAAGTAAATGCAGTTTGGCTTGATCTCGAGACCGTCCGCCGCCGTGTAAATCTTCATTCCGGTATGTTTGGCCAATAACTCAGGCATCAAACTTTTAAAATCAGGCGATAAATGTTGGACAATGACAAATGCCATTCCCGTGTCGATAGGAATATTATCAAAGACTTGCTGGATAGCATCTAGTCCGCCAGCAGAAGCACCAATACCGACAACATACAATTTATTATTCATCTGATTTCCACTAATTAAATGGGTTGGGGCCAAATTAAAATAGAGGATTTTTTCTCATATTGAAACAAAAAAAACAACAAAATATCAATCAGTTGGCGACCATTTACGTTGATCTTTGAGTGTTTTCGGTGGTTTTAAACAGTGCAATCTTACATTGCAGTGGTGTAACACCCGTTAAAACCCCTGATGACAGGCCGCCACATGTACAAAAAGGCAACGACAGTAATGTCCATCAATGGCTAGTTCTACTTTTCGAACAATGCATTGGAAATGTCGATTTGTAGCACTTTTCTAGCCTATTTAATGCACACACACCGCTTGGTCTGACACCACCAAGAGGCTGTCGTCTGGCAAAAAGTAACTGCCAGCCACGGCAACCCATTCCACTATGGCGGTGTCCATAGGTGCAATAGTCACCTCGTCCAATCCGAATCCGGTCAAATCAACCTGAAGGTCTGAAAATCCGTCATTGAAAAGTACGAACTGCACTATTTGGTCTTGGTTGATCGGCGCCTGCGTAATGGTCCAACTGACGTCATCAAAGGTGAGCTCAACCAAAGGCATGTCGGCGAGTAGCATCAAATAGGAAGACAGATCAGAGAGGTTTTGCTCATCGAGGGCGTTAACGAGCAACTTCATGGTAGGTTGTTCAGCCAAGGCTTTGTCGAATTGCTCTCTAGTAGCGCCGCGGATAGGGCCACCCGCTTGCCCACCGCCATTGGCAACAGGGCCATGGCATACGCCACAACCATAGCCACCAGCAACTTTATAGAGTTCACGACCCACCGTGGGGTCTTCGGCAAATGCCAAAGACCCTATCAGGCAACTCAGCCATAGTGCGTATGTGAGAGGCGCTGTCTTCATTAGTACTGGTTCACCAAGGTCAATTTACCTGCCTTATCAAAGCCAATGACCTTAAATCCAGAATAGGCTTTATTGCGTGGTGCCATACCAGGTGACATTTGTGGCATGCCGGGAACGGCTAAACCCATCGCGCCTTCGGGTGGGTTCGCCAGAAAAGCCAGGATATCCCGTTCTGGGATATGGCCTTCAAACAGATAACCGTCGATGACCGTTGTGTGGCAAGACTCCAACTGCATCGGCAAGCCCAAATCTTTCTTGGTGCTTTTCAAATTAAACGGATGTTTGATCTTCACATCATGGCCTTTCTTTTCCATGATTTTGATCCACTCGGCACAGCAACCACAGGTAGGAGATTTATAGACAGTCATACTTTCTGCAAGGGCAGCACCAGAAAATGCACTGAACGCAAGGGCGGCGGCAAACGCTAATTTTTTCATTTTGAATTCCTCGTTTTAAGCGGTTCGCGTTTTAGTAACGCGGTGTTTTTAACTGACAACAGATGGCTTAAAAGTCGTCATTCTGGGGGGTTTGAATAGTGCAGATTGGGTGCGAACGGGGGACTGCTGTTCCACGTCGGTCTCGTTGGATGTGAGGCGTGTCGAATGTGACAGCACTGCCTGTGGTACGGGACCAAAATAATTGACTTGGCCCATGGCGTCATCACAATGCTGAGACGCCCTATCGCTATTCGATACATCACAGCCACTGGCTGCAGCGGACCAAACAATCGGTGTCATGTTCGATGGCATCATTTCCGCGTGGCAATCATTGCCACAGCCAGAATCAGCCAGTGCAGGCGACAAGACGGCAAAGCACACAAAGAGCGCGATTATGCGTCTTATGAGTAACTTCATGCCTGCGTTTATCATTTTGGTGTCGCTCTGTTATGTCTGTGTCTATCATACTGCGCAGATTTGGTTAGAAACGTTGTTGTGGGTCAAATTTCTGTTCGATTTTTGGCTGCTGCCTAAAGACTATTCAATATTTTGAATCTGCTCACGCATTTGCTCAATCAAGACCTTCAAATCCACCGCGCTGCGCGTGGTTTGAATCACAATCGCTTTGGACGACAGGGTGTTGGCTTCGCGGTTAAATTCCTGCATGAGAAAGTCGAGCTTTCTGCCTACGGCACCCTTAGACTTCAAAATATGGCGTACTTCTTCGATATGCAGATTAAGACGATCGAGCTCTTCAGCGACATCGGCTTTCTGTGCCAACAAAGCCACTTCTTGGGCTAACCGTTGCGGGTCGAGTTCAACATCTAAGGCTGCAATCTTGTCATTGAGCAGATTCCGTTGCGCGACCAAGATATCTGGCAGGTCCTTTTGCACTTCTGCGACAATCTCGGCCATGGCAACCAATCGGGTCTCGATGGTGTGGGCCAGTTCTTCACCTTCACGTTGGCGATGGGCAATCAGCTGCTGGGTTGCTTGGTCGGTGAGGGTTAGCAGGGTACCGGCAATCTGCTCAATATCTAAGGCCGCTACCGCCATGACGCCGGGCCATTTTAAGAGCTCGAGTGCGTTTACGGGTTGGGCGTTGGGTACGGCGTCAGCCACCTGTTTCAAGGCATGCTGCACCTGCGATAACAAGGCGGTATCCACGTGGAGTTGGGCGTCAGCGCTGTCGTCGGTGGTCAGTCGAACACTCACATCAACCTTGCCGCGAGACAGACGTTTCTTTAATAGGTCGCGTATCGCTGTTTCCGATGCCTTGAGCGTGTCGGGCATCCGAAAATTGAGTTCAAGATATCGGTGGTTCACGGATTTAAGTTCTACCGAAAGGGTGCCGCCAGGAACCGGTTGTTCCAGTCGTGCAAAGCCAGTCATGCTGAGTGTCATGTTGCTCTCCGTGAAAGCTGTCTGCCAAGGGTGTGCTGTTTGTGTTGCGGAACAGCAGTTAAGGATACAACGAATCCATTATAAAGCGTGGTGGGATATTAGCCAGTCGGGAAAGCAGCAGGTACAATGCGCCGACAAATTTGCAGCCACTGTGAGACAGAATGAGATCACACAGTGATGGCACAACCAAATCCTTAAGGAGTGACAAGCATGCGTCCCAGCGGTCGATCACCAGAGCAACTACGCGATATTAAAATTACCCGCCATTTTACCCAGCATGCAGAAGGTTCGGTGTTGGTAGAATTTGGCAACACCAAGGTGATTTGTACAGCGAGTGTGTCGGAGTCAGTGCCGCGCTTTTTGAAAGGCAAGGGACAGGGTTGGGTCACTGCTGAATATGGCATGTTGCCACGCGCAACCAATACCCGTAACGACCGTGAAGCGGCCCGTGGTAAGCAAAGCGGCCGTACCGTAGAAATCGGTCGTTTAATTGGTCGTTCACTGCGTGCAGCAATTGATTTGAAGCTGTTGGGTGAGCACGCGATCACCATTGACTGCGATGTGATTCAGGCAGACGGTGGCACCCGTACGGCAGCTATTACTGGTGGTTTGGTTGCTCTGGTTGATGCGATTCAGTATTTGTTGGCAGAAAAGAAGATTAAAAAAGACCCGCTGTTGCATTGGATTGGTGCGGTGTCTGTGGGTATTTATAAGGGTGTGCCGGTGTTAGATTTGGATTACCCAGAAGACTCGGTTGCCGAAACCGATATGAATGTGGTGATGACAGATGCCGGCGGTTATATCGAAATTCAAGGAACGGCAGAGGGCGCGATCTTTGGTGATGAAGCCTTGATTGGCATGTTGGCTTTGGCACGCACAGGCATTGCCGAATTGACGGCCATTCAAAAAGCCGCTTTTGATAACGCATAAGCCTAACAAAAACCGTTATCAGTGGCAGGGGCGACAACCCTGACACACCTCTTTACGCTGGCTGCTATCAGATAAGAACAGGACATATTATGCGCTCGGTTTCACACATCATTCACACCCTGTTGGCATGGATCGCCCGCTATTGGTTGGCGTTTACCCTGCTGTTGATGGCGATTATTTGTCTGCTAACCCTGTGGCCCGCCGACAAGATGGTGCAGGTAGGGGGAAGCGATAAGGTCTATCATTTGGTGGCCTATCTGAGTGTGACCTTTCCTGCTGCCTATATGCGACCGCCTACTTGGAAGTGGGTCGCGGTTTTGCTGGTGGCTATGGGTGGTGCGATTGAATTAATTCAGCCTTTCGTTATGCGCAGCCGCGAATTTGGCGACTTTTCTGCCAACGCTGCGGGTGTGATGCTGGGTATTGCGATTGCCATGCTCTGTCGTTACTGGTGGCCGGTAAGCCAACCGATGATTCATAAAAAAACCGACGCCTAGACGTCGGTTTTTTTTGCTACCCGCTTTATTAGAGAATAAACCGGCTCAAATCTTCGTTCTGTGACAATTCACCCAAACGTTCAACCACATAGGCGTCATCGATCACGATGTTTTCGCCACTCTTTTCGGTCGCAGCATAGCTCACTTCTTCAAGTAAGTGCTCCAATATGGTGTGCAATCGACGGGCACCGATATTTTCGGTCTTCTCATTCACATCAAAGGCAATTTGCGCAATCCGCTTGATGCCTTCGTGGCTAAAGCTCAGCGACAGGCCTTCGGTTGCTAACAGGGCCTTGTATTGCTCGGTGAGTGAATGCTGAGGCTCACTCAAAATACGTTCAAAGTCATGGGGGCTTAATGCCGCCAACTCAACGCGAATGGGTAAACGGCCCTGCAATTCAGGAATCAAGTCTGAAGGTTTGCTCAGATGGAAAGCACCCGACGCAATAAACAGGATGTGGTCGGTGTTGATCATGCCGTACTTGGTCGATACGGTGCAGCCTTCGATCAACGGCAACAGATCGCGTTGTACGCCTTCACGGCTCACTTCGCCACCGCGGCCATCACTCTTAGCCACTTTATCAATTTCATCAATAAACACGATGCCAGTCTGTTCAACGGCAGTTAATGCCTTTTGCTTGAGTTCTTCTTCATTAATCAGCTTGCCAGCTTCTTCATCACGCAACAGTTTGAGTGCGTCTTTAATTTTGATCTTTTGCTTTTTGGTCTTGTTAGGCGCCATGCTACTGAACATGCTTTGTAGCTGTGACGTCATGTCTTCCATGCCAGGCGGTGACATGATTTCAACGCCAATGCGCGGTTGCGCGATTTCGATCTCAATTTCTTTGTCATCCAGCTCGCCTTCGCGGAGCTTTTTACGAAATATTTGGCGTGTGCTGCTGTCAGTCTTGGTCGGTTCTACGTCATCGCGGGCTGGTGTGAGCAGCGCATTGAGTACACGGTCTTCTGCACCGTCCATCGCTCGGTGAGAGACTTTTTCCATCTCTTGCTCGCGCACCATTTTAATGCCGGTTTCCACCAGATCACGAATAATAGATTCAACGTCTTTGCCCACATAGCCCACTTCAGTAAATTTGGTCGCTTCGATTTTAACGAAGGGGGCATTGGCCAATTTGGCCAGACGACGGGCGATTTCGGTTTTGCCGACGCCTGTGGGTCCGATCATCAGAATGTTTTTCGGGGTGACTTCATCGCGCATGTCAGCAGGCAGCTGCATACGGCGCCAGCGGTTTCTGAGTGCAATGGCGACCGCACGTTTGGCAGGATCTTGGCCGATGATGTGGCGGTCAAGTTCGGATACGATTTCTCTGGGGGTCATTTGCGACATGATTAATCTCTTGTATCGAGGGTTTCAATAACGGCGTTGTGGTTGGTAAACACACAGATGTCGGCCGCGATAGCCATGGCCTTGGTAGCAATGTCGGTGGCAGTCAATTCGGTGCTTTCGGCGAGAGCGCGTGCAGCAGCCAAGGCGTAGTTGCCACCACTGCCAATGGCGACGATGCCATGTTCGGGCTCCACCACATCACCATTGCCCGAAATAATCAGAGACACGTCTTTGTCAGCCACAATCAACATGGCTTCTAGCCGACGTAACGCTCGGTCGCTACGCCATTCTTTGGCCAATTCAACGGCTGAACGGGTCAGGTGGCCAGAATGCTTGTTTAAATAACCTTCAAATTTTTCAAATAGGGTAAAGGCATCGGCGGTTGATCCTGCGAATCCGGCCAGCACTTGGTTGTTGTATAAACGTCGGACTTTGCGGGCATTGCCCTTCATGACGGTATTGCCAAGGGACACCTGTCCGTCACCTGCGACGACAACCTGGTCATGTAAACGAACGGATACGATGGTGGTCATGGGCCTTCCTGAAATAATCAACTGAACAACCAATATGGGGTCGGTCAATCAATCATTAAAGGGGGTGATGGGAGAAATTTGTTAGGACAGATTATGGTGTCAGGGTAACCCGGCGCTCGATAGGCGCGATGTCGGCATCAACAAGGACGTCCTTGATGCTGTTCATGCGGGATCGGTTGGTAATAGGGCCAATCAACACCCGGTAGAAGGTGCCTTTGTCGGCCACTTCAACCGGTTCGATATAGACATCACTGAGGCCATTTAAAATCAGCATGGCACGCATGGAGTCGGCATCCGATTCGGCACGAAATGACGCGGCTTGCAGGATCCATCCGGTAGTAGACTGCTCTTTGCTTTCTATCGCCTCGGCCAAGGGTTTGTCGGCAGGTGGCACTTCGACTTCTTGTTCAGTTAGCAATTTATAGAAGCTCAGGGCTTTTTTGGCTTGCTCAATTTGCTCGCCCAACTCACTCGGTGCTGCGGGTTTTGCAGCTGGCGCAGACTGAATGGCCTGGGTTGCTTGGGCTTTTACGGTAGACAGTTCGGGCAGGGTTTCAGCATCATTTTGACCGGCAAGGTAGACCAATAGGCCACCAAAACCTCCCGCTACAGACAGGGTTAACACCCAAATAAAACCAGGAACTTTACTTTGCACGACAGCAATCGCCTTTTGTTTCGTGTTGCCCTGTGGACACACATCAATGACAGTAAAAAGTGCGCCTATTATCGCGACCTAGCGATAGGATTCAACCCATATCCACTGGATCTACATCAATACCCCAGCTGATACCACCAGCCAGTGACTGGCTATCAATGCTATCGCACAAATGGGTCAGCACATGCTGTAACTGTTTGCGGCTGCGGCATTGTAATGACAACCAAAATCGGTGGTAGCCCGCTCTTTTGGCAAGCATAGCAGGAAAGGGACCCGTCTGGTTAATGTCATCAGGAACCAAAGCCCGTACCCGCGTTAGGAAATCCCACGCTTGCTGGGCTTGTTTGGCATCGGCACGGATCATAGCCATGGCCTGGTAGGGCGGCAAGTCAGCTTGCTCTCGTTGGGGTAGCAGATGGTCACGGGCAAAGGCGCCGTATCCCCCCATTTGTAAATAACCGAAAATAGGGTGGGTTGGGTGCCAGGTTTGTACCAATACATGGCCTTGCAGGTTGCCGCGGCCGGATCGGCCTGCGACCTGTGTGAGCAGTTGCGCCGACTTTTCGGCGGCCCGAAAGTCACTGGAAAATAACCCTGCGTCGGCGTCTAGAATCACTACTAGGGTAACGCGCGGAAAATCATGGCCCTTGGCCAACATTTGGGTGCCCACCAAAATACAGGGATCCCCTGCATGAACGGGTGCCAGCTCCTGTTCAAAGGCAGCGGCCGAGCGAATGGCATCGCGATCCACACGAATCACCTGCGTGTTGGGAAAGAGCTGGGTCAGGCTGTCTTCGGTTCGTGCAGTGCCCTGTCCCAGTGCATGTAAATCGCGCGATCGGCAGCTTGGACAGGCATGCGGAATAGCCAGTTGGTGGTTGCAGTGGTGGCACAATAAACGGGGCGGTTTGTTGTGTAGGGTCATGCGGGCATCGCAATGTGGGCAGCCGGCAATCCAACCACAGGTATGACACATCAGCGTCGGTGAAAACCCCCTGCGGTTGAGGAATAACATGACTTGTTCGCCGCGTTGTAAGTGCTTACTCATACGTTGTTGCACGGGAATGCTGATGCCGCTTGCATGTTGATGCTGAGTCAAATCGATCAATTCGATGTTGGCAGGGCGGGCTGCTACCGCAGGTTTCGACAGTGCGTGGTGCTGTGAACGACCCCGTTGGCAATTTAGCAATGATTCAAGTGACGGGGTCGCGGAGCCCAAAATGATGGGAATGTTGTGGCTGCTGGCGCGTTTAATGGCCAGATCGCGGGCATGGTAACGAAAACTGTCTTGTTGTTTGTAAGAGCTGTCGTGTTCTTCATCCAGCACAATCACGCCGGGCGATGCCATCGGCAAAAAGATCGCCGAGCGTGTACCCAGTGTGATGCGAAGCCGCCCGCTTGCCATATCCATCCAGGTGTTGGCACGGTCGCGGTCAGTAAGGCCGCTATGAAACAATCCCAAGCGGGTATTCAGATGGCGTTGAATGCGGTCGAAGGTTTGGGGGGTAAGCCCAATTTCGGGTACCAATAATATGACTTGTTTTCCTGCTGCCAATACCTGCTGAACCAGGCTCAAATACACTTCGGTCTTGCCAGACCCCGTAACACCTTCGATCAAATGACAGCCAAATTGGTTGAGCGACGCAGCCAGAGCGGTTGCCACGGTTTGCTGTTCGTTATTGAGGGTTAGTGGCACAGCGGATACGCCAGCATGCTCAGCCTCAGGCACTGCTTCAATGCGAGACACCAAACCCTTTTTCTCTAATGCGCGGCACTGTGCCGTGGTGAGGTCGGCGGCTTGGATTTGTGCATGAGTCATCTGGCCTTGGGCCCGAAGTGCTGCCAATACATTGCCTTGTTTGGCCGCCCGTTTGCCCAGTTGCTCAGGGTCGAAGGCTTTGCCTTCAGCGGTGAGTTGCCAGAGGGTTTCAGTGCTGCGCACTAAGGGTTTGGGTTGCCGTGCACGACTGGGCAGGCATTGCATCAACACATCGCCTGGGCCGGATTGGTAGTACTGGGCAGCCCACAAATAAAACGACAGCATGTCGGCTGACACAATGGGCGCGGCATCCAAAAATTGCAGCAAGGGCTTTAACTTGTTCGCATTCACATCGTCTGGCAAGCTGTGCTCGACCGCCAGTATCACACCCACTAACGTTTGGTGACCAAAGGGCACCTGCACACGACAGCCGACCGGATCCAATGGTGGCTCCGATTGCGCGGGTGGCAAATAGACAAATGTGCGGCGCAGCGGTGTGGCTACGGCGATACGATAATATTGTGACATGCTAAGAAAACCAGTTGTAACTACAGAAAAGTCTGGTAGAATCCGCCATCCCAATTTCAGGCGCTGGGACTTCTCGAATGGGTGTGGCTAGACTACTCATCTCGGTAAGGAGAAACAACCCTGAATACCGCCGTGCGGTGCTTCGCTGGTTACGGAGTTGCGGCACAATAAGCATGACACCCTAATGTAAAGTGAGATACTCATGAAAGATGCAATACACCCAGATTACCAAGTTGTTACCGCTACGTGCTCTTGTGGCAACGAACTGAAGATCGGTACAACACGCAAGACAGATATGCACTTGGACGTATGTTCACAGTGCCACCCATTCTATACTGGTAAGCAGAAGATGGTTGACTCTGGCGGCCGTATCGATCGCTTTAAGCAGCGTTTCGGTAACCGTACTGTGGCAAAGTCTTAATATTTGCTACGAAAAAAAGGCGCTTCGGCGCCTTTTTTTGTGTCTGTAAGAAAGTCCCGTCTTTGAATACCATGCAATCTGACGGTTAGCCGCTATGCGACAATGCGATCTGGCGACTGTGTTGCCACCAGGATGCGTTAGGTAGGTTTTTCGTAGCGGGTGGGTAGGGGCTGCTGTTTACCTCTTGCTGCCATTTAATTGCCTGTTTATTGATCTATTTCGGGTCGGCCTTTGAAAATTGCGCTATTTTAGACACAGGCATCGCACATAAGGGCCGACGGCAAACTTTTGGTTGAGGCTGATAGCGATTGCGTCGTGCCAAGATGACGATAAAAACCACAAATTTGACTTCTATTACTAACGGAGCATTGCCTCCGGCCGAAAGGTCATTAAAATGCACGCTTCGTGATGAATTCATGACATTAACTGATTAAAAGGAAACAGGACAATGGCCAGAAAGAAAATTGCACTTGTTGGCGCTGGACAAATCGGTGGCACCATGGCGTTGGTACTTGCTCAGAAGCAACTGGGTGACGTGGTACTGATTGATATCGCAGAAGGCATGCCACAGGGTAAGGCATTAGACATCCAGGAAGGCCGTTCTGTCATCCCAACCGCTACACACTTAAGCGGTTCAAATGATTACACAGCATTGGCTGGTTCTGATGTGGTTATCGTCACTGCGGGCTTGCCTCGTAAGCCAGGCATGAGCCGTGATGATTTGCTAGACATTAACTTCGGCATCATTCAAAAAGTCGGTTTGGCCATTCGTGACAATGCACCTGATGCATTGGTTATCGTGGTCACTAACCCACTCGATGCGATGGTTTATGCCATGCAGAAAGTCACAGGCTTTGCAGCAAACAAGGTTGTGGGCATGGCGGGCGTACTAGACAGCTCTCGTTTGGCTTGCTTCATTGCTGACGAACTAGATGTATCAGCTGAAGACGTACGTGCTTTGGTATTGGGTGGTCACGGCGACACCATGGTATCGGTTTTCTCTGCAGCGTCAGTTGCGGGCATTCCTTTACCTGAAATGATGGACAAAGAGACCTTCGATCGTTTGGCTAAGCGTACTGCACAAGCCGGCGGCGAAATCGTGGCCTTGTTGAAAACAGGTTCAGCTTTTTATTCTCCTGGTTTGTCAGCGGTTCACATGGCAGAAGCTTACTTGTTAGACAAGAAAAGCGTATTGACCTGTGCTGCACAGCTTGATGGCGAATATGGCGTAACCGGCGGTCTGTATTGTGGCGTTCCTGTTGTTATGGGTGCTAACGGTGTTGAGCGCATTATCGAAGTGGGCTTGAATGCTGAAGAGCGTGCTGCTTTTGACGTATCGGTAGAAGCTGTAAAAGATTTGGTTAGCTGGGTTGATGGTAAAATGGCTGGCTAAGCCTGATCTTCCGGCCGTTACAGGCCAGAACGAAAAAAGCCCGCAATTAGCGGGCTTTTTTGTGCCTGTCTATTCTCAATTAAAATAACAGTTCAGGTGTAGTGGTTTCCGTTGTGTCGGTCGGTAGCGGTGCCTCACCCTGAATGGCCCGCAATAAGTCCGCTTCGGTCGCTTCGACTGGCGGCAGGGTCAGGTTGTTGTCTGGCGCGAATTGGGTCGGAGCCTGTTCTTTGGCAAAGATTTCAAATACCGCGTTCTTTTGATCCGGCTTTGCCAGCAAGCCCGTTTTAGGGTCAATTCTGACGGTGATCATGCCTGGAGGCTGCTCCATCACTTTTTCCGGTTTGCCTGCCAATGCGTCTCGCATATAGTCAATCCAGATAGGCAATGCGGCACTGCCGCCCCATTCTGAGGAGCCCAATGACGAAGGTTGGTCGAAGCCTACCCAGGTGGTGGTCACTAGGTTGCCATTAAAGCCACTGAACCACGCATCATTACCATCGTTGGTGGTACCCGTTTTACCCGCGAGGTCTTTACGGTTCAAGACCAGCGCACGGCGACCGGTGCCCAGCAAGACCACATCACGCATGATTGAATTCATGACATAAGCAATTTGCGGTGAAATTACCTGTTTGGCGTAGCGCGTTTCAGGAATCAATGGACCCCTGTTGGTTGGTGCTGACACCGAATCTAGCGGCAGCACTTCTTCTATCAACGCGCCTCCTAAAGACTCTTCATCTAACTGGATCAGCAGTGATGCCTCGGCTGCCAATTTGGAATCTCGTTCAATGCAGCTGGCGCAAACCACTTCTGGATTGGCTTCAAAAATGATGTTGCCGTCACGGTCTTCAATGCGCTGAATGAAGTAGGGCGCTACCTTATAGCCACCGTTAGCCAATGCCGAATAGCCTTCAGCAATGCTCATGGGCGTCAATGACGCGCTGCCCAGTGCCAAGGTCAGGTTCTTGGGGAGGTCATCGGGATTTAACCCAAACCGCGACATGAAACGGACGGCATCACCGACACCGATCTGTTGCAGTATGCGAATACTGACTACGTTTTTAGAGCGATAAAGCGCTTCACGTAACCGAATTGGGCCGTCAAAAATATACCCTGAGTTTTTGGGTCGCCACGTTGTTTCCAAAACCGGGTCAATCAAGGTGATGGGTGAGTCGTTGATAATGGTGGCAGCAGTCATCCCCTCGTCTAAAGCGGCCGCATACAGGAACGGCTTGATGTTTGAGCCCGGTTGTCGTTTGGCTTGGATCACGCGATTGTATTTGTTGTGGTTAAATTCAAAGCCACCGACCAGTGATTGTACAGCGCCTGTGTTGGGGTCAATAGATACCAGCGCGCCCTGTGCAGTGGGTAATTGAGACAGTTCCCAACCCGCTTTGCCCTGCGTCACCCAAATGACATCGCCCATGCTGACAATATCGGCAGCCACCTGGGGCTCTGGTCCGCGATTGGAGGCGTCGATATACCAGCGTGCCCAACGCATGTTGTCCCACTCAATGGTGACTTCTGTGTTATCTGACAGCAAGGCAGTAAATCGCTGTTCGTCGACAGACCACACCGCTGCGGTTCTAAGGCCTGCGTAACCAGGATCATTGCTAAGGTCGTCGATCCACCGCGCGCGCACGGCATCAGGATCAAGTAACACAATAGCCGCGTCTGCTTGCAAGGCGTCTGGAGTGGCCACTTCACCCGCATCAAGTACCAGCTTGCGGTAAGGACCACGGAAGCCGTGCCGCTTGTCATAATCCAAAAGGCCGACTTGGACCGCGGTCGCAGCGCTTTCTTGTAGCCGAGAATTGATGGTGGTATAGACACGATAGCCATTGTTATAGGCGTCGGTCCCATAACGCTGCACCATGTCATCACGCACCATTTCGCCGATCCAGGGCGCACTGGCCTCAGAATTGTTCCCGAAAAAGCCCGCCGTTAAAGGTGCAGCAATGGCTTCTTGATAAGACAGTTCTGTAATGAAACCCAGCTCATACATATCGGTCAACACTTGGTTGCGACGCTTTTTGGCGGCAGTGGGGTAACTCAAAGGGTTGGCGACTGACGGCCGTTGGGGCAAGCCGGCTAGCATGGCAAGCTCGGGCAGCACCAAATCGTTGATGTCGCGACCATAATAGACCTGTGCCGCTGCTTGGATGCCGTATGCACGGTGACCTAAAAAGGTTTTGTTAACATAGAGCTCAAAAATTTCTTGCTTGGATAAAAACTGCTCCATTTGAATGGCGAGCAAAATTTCTCGGAATTTACGGGTAAATAGTTTTTCGTTGGACAGGAAATAGTTCTTTGCAACCTGCTGTGTCAGCGTGCTTCCGCCTCCACCCTTTTGACCTGTGGCAATAAACTGCAACATCGCACGTGAAAAACCTTTGGGGTCAACTCCAATATGGCTCTCAAATCGTCTATCCTCAACAGACAGCAATGCTTGCACAAATTGTGGTGGAATCTGATCATAGCGAACGGGGGTCCGTCGAACCTCACCAAATTCATCAATTAACTTGCTGTCAGACGAGTAGATGCGCAGTGGGGTTTGTAGTTTAATGGTCTTGAGCGTATCGATAGAGGGTAGGCTAGGACCTAGATATAGGAAAATAGCGCTAAAAACCATGGCGATGCCGCATAGAATGGCAAAAATAGACCAAAATATTGCCCGGATGCTAGCAAAGATAAATCTCATGTTTTTCCTATAAAATGAACGAGTTAACAGTTAATGGTTGCGTTTCATATCATATTATACTGCTATTTGCTTATGAGAACACATTGCGGATTAGGTTGCACTGGTATCTAATACCTAAAGTAAATACCGACAAAACCTATGTAAGTGTCGGTTTCAGATAGGAAAATACGTGTGATTAGTCTCTTCAGGAACAAGGATAACATCGTACTGGGCGTAGATATAAGTTCTACTTCGGTGAAGTTGTTAGAGCTAAGTCAAAATAGTGACGGGTATCGCGTCGAAAGCTACGCGGTGGAACCGTTGCCAGAAAACGCTGTTGTTGAAAAAAACATCAACGAAGTTGAAGGCGTGGGCGAAGCTATTGCCAAGGTAGTTGCCAAGACCAAGACCAAGATAAAAAAGGGTGTTGTGGCCGTTGCTGGCTCGGCCGTTATTACCAAAACCATCGAAATGACCGCCGGCCTGACTGACGAAGAGATGGAAACCCAAATTATTGTTGAAGCGGATCAGTACATTCCTTATCCGCTTGACGAAGTTGCCCTAGATTTTGAACAGCTTGGCCTCAAAGCGGGCAGCGAAACTATGGTAGAGGTGTTGCTTGCAGCGTGCCGACGTGAAAACGTTGAGTTGCGAGAAGACGCCTTGGCGTTAGGCGGCTTGCAGACCAAGATCGTCGATGTCGAAGCCTTCGCTTTAGAACGTGCCTTCCAGTTATTGATGCCCCAATTTGACGAAGTCGATGGTGATATTACGGTTGCTGTGTTGGATATCGGACACACCATGACCAGTTTGAGCGTATTGAACAACGGCAAAACCATTTACACCCGCGAGCAGTTATTTGGTGGCAAACAGCTCACCGAAGAAATCATGCGTCGCTATAGCTTGTCGGTACAGGAAGCAGGCCTGGCGAAAAAACAAGGGGGCTTGCCGGATGACTACGGCCCAGAGGTGTTAGAACCTTTTAAAGAAGCGGTCGTGCAACAGGTGACGCGCTCCCTACAATTTTTCTTTGCAGCCAGTCAGTACAATGATGTCGATTATATCGTATTGGCCGGAGGCACCTCGTCCATTTCAGGCTTGGCCGAACTCATTCAAGACAAGATTGGTACCCCAGCATTGGTTGCCAACCCCTTTGCATCGATGACAGTGGGTAGCAAAGTCAACGCAGTGAATTTGATCAATGATGCACCTGCTCTGATGATTGCCTGTGGCTTGGCATTAAGGAGTTTCAGCAATGTCTAACATTAACCTGAGACCATGGCGCGATGAACGGCGCAAAGAGCGACAGCAGCAATATATTATCGTGCTGGTGTTTGTGGTGGTCGCGGCTGCGGCAGCGATGTTTACTTGGAATCAGCAAGTATCAGGCCTGATCAGTGACCAACGTCAACGTAATGCTTTCCTCAATCAGGAAATCAAGGCGCAGGAAAGCCGCATAGCGGAAATCAAAGACCTCCAAATCCAGCGCACCAAGTTGATTGATCGAATGACGGTGATTCAGCGATTACAGGGTGACCGTCCTATTATTGTGCGTATTTTCGATGAATTGGCGCGGACCCTACCCAATGGCGTTTACTTTGAGTCGCTTAGTCGAACGGGTGATGTCATTGCGATTAAAGGGGTCGCCGACAAGCCCAATAGCATCTCTGATTTGTTGCGTAATCTTGATAAATCGATTTGGTTTAAGGATGCCTTTTTGTCCAACATCAATGCGATCAAAGACGGATCAGGAGAAGCCACCGGAAATGGTTTCAATATTACCGTAAAACAGACCAAGCCAACCGCCGAACAAATTGCGGCTGATGGAGGTTCACGATGAACTTAAACGGGTTTGTAGACGGCTTCAAAAAATTCGATTATCAAAATATCGATTTCCAAAACATGGGATCATGGCCTGCGGGCATTAAGCTCATAGCGTGCTTACTGGTTGCAGCGGTTATTTCTGGCGCGGGTTACTGGTTTATCGTGAAGGACCAATATCTGATGTTAGATCGCGAAGCACGGTCGGAAACACAGCTGCGTGAAACCTATCGTCAAAAAGCCTTCCAAGTTGCTAACCTAGACGCCTATAAGTTGCAGTTGATGGATATGGAAGCAACATTTGGCACCCTGCTTGAACAGTTACCCAATGAAACTGAAATATCCGGTTTGCTAGATGACATCAACTTCACGGGCGTACAAAGTGGTCTGGATTTTGATTCGTTAGCGTTGGGCCAAGATACGGTTTCTGAATTGTTTATCGAAACGCCTATCGACATTGCAGCCCGCGGTGGTTATCACGAGTTGGGTACTTTCGTCAGTGGCCTGTCTGCATTGCCCCGAATTGTGACCCTACATGACTTTACCATTACCCGAACCGGTGCCGCGAGTAGCGACAGCCGGGCACCGCTCAGTGTGAAAGTGAAAGCCAAGACCTACCGTTACAAGCCAGGAGGAAGTTAATGAAACATTTAATCCTTCTTACATTGGCGTTGGTGCTGGCTGGTTGCTCTCAAGGTGATTACATGGCAGATCTTCGTGCCTATGTGGCGGAGGTTGACTCGAAGCCTAAGGGCAAGATCGAGCCGCCACCGGTATTTTTGCCCTATGAATTTTTCACCTACAGCGCTGTAAGTCTTCGAGCACCGTTTGAAATTCCTCTCGAAGTTGAGGTTGCTTCAGGTGAGCGACCACGCAGCAATGTGGTGCCAGATGACACCCGTTTGAAAGAAATTTTAGAAGACTACCGATTTGAATCCTTGTCTATGGTGGGGACGATTGCCAAAGCCGATAACGAATTATGGGCCTTGATAAAAGACGGTGATAACGATGTACACCGTATCAAGGTGGGTAATTACATGGGTAAAAACAACGGCAAAGTCTTTAACATCACCCTAACGCAAATAGATGTCATGGAAATTGTGCCAGATGGTCAGGGTGGTTGGTTAGAGCGACCACGTTCAATGATGTTGGCCGGAGTAGACAAATGAGCATAACCAAGTGGAATCAGAACTTTAGGAAATCTGTCATGCGTATTTTAGTAAAACTATTGCCACTGCTGGCCTGTATTATCCCGTTGGAGATGGCCTGGGCAGCCAATATCACCGCGATCAATTTCTCGGCATTGACCGGCGACAGAACAGAAGTGCGCTTGACCTTTGATGGTCAGCCACCAGAACCTACGAGTTATGCCATTGAGTCGCCCGCCCGTATCTCTATTGATTTTGCGGAAACAGGTAGCGACGTGGCGAAGTATTTCCCCATTGGCGCCGGGAATGCCCGCAGCGCAACCTTGGTGAGTGCTGGCAACCGCACCCGATTGGTTTTAAATCTTACCAATATCGTCCCCTATTCCATGGTGAGCGCAGGTAATACCGTGATTCTGCTGATAGGCGAAGCCTATGGCAATGAAATGCAGGCGTTGGCCAGTTCAGTACCAACACCGGTTGCTACCAGTGCTCCTGCAGCAGTTGTGCCTCAGTCCAACGATATCGAGTCCATTGATTTTAGACGTGGCGTGAATGGTGAAGGTCAGGTTGTGGTGACCTTTAGCAATGCCTCTGCCAATGCAGATATCCAAGAGATGGGCGGTAAGATTAGTGTCCGTATTCCTGGATTTAATCTGCCCAAGCGTTTGCAGCGTCGCTTTAACGTTGTAGATTTTGCAACCGCGGTCGACGCCATTGACGTCTACAAAGAAGGTCAGGACACCGTGATGTCCATTGAACCGAATGGCTTCCATGAATACTTGGCATACCAGACCGATAAAACCCTCACCATTGACGTGAAGGCCATTACTGAAGAAGAGCAAGAAAAACAGCGCACTGAAAAGTTCCCCTATAATGGCGAGAAGCTGTCGCTCAACTTCCAAGACATTCAAGTCCGTTCGGTATTGCAGTTGATAGCCGACTTTACCGGTTTGAACCTCGTGGCCAGTGACTCGATTGCCGGCAGCATCACATTACGCTTGAAAAACGTACCTTGGGATCAAGCATTAGACTTGGTACTAAAGACCAAAGGTCTCGGGCAGCGCCAGAATGGCAACGTATTATTGGTCGCGCCAGCTGAAGAATTGGCCGCTAGAGAAAAGCTCGAGTTGGAATCCAAAACCCAACTTGAAAAACTGGCGCCATTAACCACTGAATTTATTCAAATCAACTATGCCAAAGCAGCAGACATTGTTGCCATTTTACAGGCGCAGTCTGGTGGAGCGGCAGCCAGTGCAGATGCCGCTCAGGCCTCTGATCAGTCCAGTGGTTTGGTCTCTAACCGCGGTAAATTAGCGGTAGATGAGCGCACCAACACCATTATGGTCCGTGACACCGTTAGCAACCTTGAGAAAATACGCCAAGCCATCGCGATATTTGACGTACCTGTACGACAGGTATTGATCGAAGCGCGTGTGGTCGTAGCCCGCTCGCAAGTAGGTACTGATTTGGGTATTCGTTGGGGTGTATCAGGTGCGCCAGGCGATACAAGATTCTCTGGCTCGTTAGAGTCCAACACGGCAATCGGTAATGTCTTGGGCGCCAACGTGGCGACCAATATCAGCTACCCAGATGCCCTAGCGGTCAATCTACCGGTGAACAATACAGCCGCCTCATCATTGGCGGTGGGTTTCACCGCGCTCGATTATGTGTTGGATCTTGAGTTGTCCGCTATGGAGTCGAACGGTAATGCTGAAATCGTGTCACAACCAAAGATTTTAACGGCTGATGGCCGCACTGCGAGAATCTTAAGTGGTACCGAAATTCCGTTTACTAACGCCTCAGGTGAAACATCATTCCGTAACGCACTGTTGTCTCTTGAAGTGACGCCACAAATTACCCCCGACGGCCGATTGGTACTCGACCTTGAGGTGACTCAGGATTCTGTGGGTGACATTATTGGTGGCAACGTGAGCATTAATAAGAACCAGTTGAGCACGCAGGTATTGGTGAATAATGGACAGACCATTGTATTGGGCGGTGTGTTCCAGAGTCAGGATGTTGAGCGTATAGACAAGACCCCGTTCTTGGGCGATCTGCCTTACATTGGCAAGCTGTTCTCCCGTACCACGACCTCTACAGAGAAGAATGAACTGTTGATCTTTATCACACCAAAGCTAGTTGAAGAGCTACTTGCGGGCAGTTAATGCAGCAGAAATCGAACCTGTACTTAGTGGGTCCAATGGGGGCGGGAAAAACCACCATTGGACGCCATCTCGCCAAGGCAATGGGCTATGAGTTTTTCGATTCGGATGCCGTTATTGTAGACAATGCTGGTGCTGATATTCCCTGGATATTTGATATTGAAGGCGAAAGCGGCTTTCGCCAGCGTGAAGAACAGGTCATTGACCAGCTGACGTTAAAAAAAGGCGTGGTACTGGCCACTGGTGGTGGCGCGATCCTATCTGAAGACAACCGAAAGAATCTGCGAAGCCGTGGTGTGGTAGTCTATCTTCAAACATCCATACGCTTCCAACTGTACCGTACCCAAAAAGACAGCAATAGGCCGCTACTCCAACAGGGTGGTCGTAAAAAAGTGCTGACCGATTTGCTTGCGCTTCGAGGCCCACTTTACGAACAGACCGCCGACTTGATTGTGTCTACCGACAAATCTAGTCCCAAAAATATAGTGCAAGCCATCATTACCTTTATGGAAACACAGCCATGAGTCATAACGCCACCGTGGTACCCGTTGCTCTTGGTGACCGCAGCTATCCGATCGTCATTTCAACGCACCTGCTAGAGAATGATATTCGCCATGATTGGCTTGCAGATAAGATTCAAGGTGATGCGGTATGTATCGTCACCAATGAGACCATTGCGCCCTTGTATTTAGACGCGTTAAAGCGACACCTAACGGCCTACCAGGTGCATGAGATTATTTTGCCAGACGGTGAGGCATTCAAAAATTTAGACACCCTCAATCGCATCATTGATGGCCTATTAGAAAAGGGCCTAAACCGCCGCGTATGCTTAATTGCATTGGGCGGTGGTGTGATCGGAGATATGACCGGATTTGCTGCAGCGACTTATCAACGGGGTGTGGACTTTATTCAAGTGCCGACCACGCTATTATCACAGGTCGACTCCTCCGTGGGTGGCAAAACGGGTGTTAACCATCCGCGAGGCAAAAACATGATTGGGGCATTTAAGCAGCCGCGATCTGTGTTGATCGACACCGCCTCATTAAGCACACTGCCTGACCGCGAGTTTGCAGCAGGGATGGCAGAGGTCATTAAATATGGCTTAATATGGGATGCAGACTTTTTTGAGTGGCTAGAATCCCATGCTACCTTGTTGCAGCAACGTGATGCGTCAGCTCTGGTGGCTGTCATCGCACGTTCCTGTGAAATTAAAGCAAAAGTAGTGGCGGCGGACGAAACCGAACAGGGTATTCGCGCCATTTTGAATTTGGGTCACACATTTGGTCATGCAATTGAAGCGCACATGGGCTATGGTCAATGGCTGCATGGTGAGGCAGTAGCGGTCGGTATGTTGATGGCTGTGCGGATGTCAGCAGGTTTAGATGGTACCGATGTCTATGACCGTTTGAGTCGACTGCTGGCTGCATTTGACTTGCCCCTGTTGCCACCAGCAGGTATGACAAAAGCGAATTTTTTAACCTATATGGCTGTAGACAAGAAAAACATAACCCAGCATATTAGGTTGGTTTTACTGACATCACTTGGTGATGCAGAAGTCACGAGTGATTATTCAGCCGAGCGGTTGTCACAGGTTTTTGATTTTTATAATGCCTAGATGGCTAATAGCGAGGCATTGGGAGCAAAGAAATGGCTAAGGAACTGAATGCAAAAGTGTTAGACCGGTTCGGTTTAAGACGCGATCCATTCGAAAATGCCGATGCTTATAGCCCCGTGGGAAAGCGCCACGAGATTTTGGAACAAATGGTCCACCTGAGCCAATTCAGTAATTTGGTTATTGCCGTCATTTCGCCAGCAGGATTTGGCAAGTCTGTGCTCTACAAGATGCTAGGTAAACAACTGTCCTCTGAAAAAGATTTGATCGTTACTCAGTTTAGATTGATCAGCCGCGTGTCAGGCATGTCACTGTTACAGCGTTTGTCGGAAGCGTGGAAATTAGACGCGCCGTCTGTCAATCGTGAAACCCTATTAAGACAACTCCGCAATGACCAACTCAAGCGTTCCACCGTGGGGATACGCCACTGTATTCTTATCGATAACGCAGAGTTTATCGATCCCGATGGGTTGCAAATGCTCCACGCATTGACCACCGGTTTGCCTGAAGACCGCTCAATAGGGCTGGCGTTGTTTTGTCACGAAAGTGTGGTTGATTTACGCAGCATTTTTAAGCCGTCGGAGAGTCTTCATCTTATTCGCCTGCAAGTGCTAACCCAACGGGATGTGTATGCCTTTATCAAAGACCACTTCCGAATGGCAGGTGCCAAAAAAGGCGTGCCGATTACGCCAGAGGCCATTGAAAATATTGCCGTTGATTCTGAAGGCATACCAGCCAAAGTCATTGCCTTGACCCGAGAATATATGGTTGCACAGAGTGGTATGCCAATAGAGCGCATGGGCATACAGCTCACCAAGCCCCAGCGACTAGGCATTGCCATCATTGGCGGCGCTATTATCCTCGGTGGTATTTCCTTTTTGGTGCAGTCGCTGTTTTTTACTAGCACCACGATTAAACCTGCCAAGGTTGAGTCGGTTTCCCTTCCTGCACCCACGCCAAAACTCACTGATCCCCAAGTGACTGCGGCAGTGACCGCACCCGTGGCTCCAGAGGTAGTGGTGGTACCTAAAGTGATTGACGCGCCGTCAACATCGGTACCCATAGAGAGCAAGCCTGCACCTGTGCCGGAAATTGCGCCAACACCCGTTAAAACGATTGCCATTGAACCGCCTGTACCACCAACGCCTGTAGCACCGACGCCTGTAGCACCGACGCCTGCCGCCGCTGCGACTGTAACAACCCAAGCGCCAGAACCTACGCCAGTGACCAAGCCAATAGTGGCGACCAAGGCAGGTAAAACCACTGCAGCTGTATCACGTCCGTGGTTTATCAATGCAGCGCCTGGTGCCTATACCATTCAGATACTGGGGTCACACCAAGAAGTTGCGGTGCAAGCCTATATCGATGGCCAGTCGAATCCCGGTGACTTTGATTATGTGCGTAGCAGCCTCAATGGTGATGCTTGGTATGTGGTGCTATATAAGGTATTCGATACCAAAGACCAAGCCGTGAAGTTAATACCGACATTGCCAGACAGCATCAAGGCCAAGCAACCTTGGGTTCGCTCAGTTGGCAGCATCCGTCCCGACAACGGTTGAACACGTGGTCTGACCTGTCCGGCTGTGCCATTGCAGCCGGTTAGTGATTGATGGCTGAACCTTCTCGATATTCTTTCTTTTTGCATTTTTTTGCATTTTTTTGCGTTTATATGGCTTACCTAAGGGTGTGGCGGTGTCGGATGATATTTTGGCCTACCACCTATTCCATTTGGTTATATATTATCCATTATGGGTAAGCATATGTTATTTCATTGAGAGTTGTAGGCAACTGAGCTAAACTGCGCTGCCGCATAAGGGTATTGTGCTGGGACATGGGTTAGCAATTGATGCGTCGATTCTGGACAGCATTTATGGGTGAGATGGGAACCATGCGGGAGCGATGCCACGATGAATAAGGGTTTGTTTAATCGGGAAGAATTCCGAGATAACTGTGGCTTTGGATTGATGGCCCACATGCAGGGCACGCCAAGTCATGATTTACTAGAAAAAGCGATCGAATCATTAACCTGTATGACGCACCGTGGCGGTATCGCTGCAGACGGAAAGACAGGTGACGGTTGCGGTCTGCTCATACAAAAACCAGATGCTTTCTTGCGGGCAGAAGCCCGGCGTTTGTTCAATGTCAATGTGGGCTCGCGCTATGCCGTGGGCATGGTGTTTTTGTCGCAAGACGACAACGTGGCGGCACAAGGCCAAAAAACGCTGACCCAAACACTCACAGACCAAGGGCTGCAAGTTATCGGATGGCGCGATGTGCCAGTGAATGTCGATTGCCTTGGACCAATGGCCGTGGCGGTGATGCCGACGATACGGCAGGTATTTGTTCAAGGACCGACGCTGACCGAGCAGTCTTTTGCAGTAAAACTATTCAGTGCCCGTCGGTTGGCTGAAAAAGCCATGAAAGAAGACGCCTCCCATTTCTACGTGTGCTCATTGGCTGAAAAGGTCTTGTCTTACAAAGGGCTGATGATGCCTGTTGACCTCCCAAGCTTTTATCCTGACTTGGGTAGCCCCGAACTCAAAACCGCGATTGTGGTTTTCCACCAGAGATTTAGTACTAACACCATGCCGCTGTGGCCGTTGGCACAACCCTTTCGTCATGTGGCCCATAACGGCGAAATCAACACCATTTCTGGCAACCGCAACTGGGCACGTGCCCGCGAATCAAAATTCAAGACCGATCTGTTACCGAATTTAAAAGACCTGCAGCCGGTGGTGAACACCACAGGCTCTGACTCGTCTTCGATGGATAATATGTTTGAGTTGTTGCTCACCGGTGGTATGGACATATTCCGTGCCGTGCGCACCATGATTCCACCGTCTTGGCAGAACGTAGACCACCTAGACAATGAGTTGAAGGCCTTTTACGAAATCAACTCCATGCATATGGAAGCCTGGGATGGTCCGGCAGGTATTGTATTAACCGATGGGCGTTATGCCATGTGCCTGTTAGACCGCAATGGTTTGCGTCCAGCGCGTTGGATGATTCACACCAACGGCTATATTACCCTGGCCTCTGAAACCGGATCCTGGCCCTATGCGCCAGAAAATGTCGTGGCTAAGGGCCGTGTGGGTCCTGGCCGTATTGTGGCCATCGATACCCAAACCGGTGAATTCCTAGAAACCGAAGAAATCGATAACCGATTGAAGTCCCGGTATCCCTATAAGCAATGGTTGCGCAAAAACGCCATGCGCTTGCGTACCAATCTCGATTTGTCTGAAGAAGCCGATGGTGCTTCGATGTCACCTGACAAGCTGTTGGTCCATCAGAAACTCTTTCAGGTAACCCGTGAGGAGCGCGAAGAAATCCTGCGTCCCTTGGCAGAAATGGCGCAAGAAGCAGTAGGCTCCATGGGTGATGATGCACCGATGGCAGTGCTGTCGCAGCGCATTCGCCCCATATCTGATTATTTTAGACAGCAGTTTGCACAGGTAACCAACCCACCCATTGATCCGATTCGTGAATCGGTGGTGATGTCGTTGGAAACCTGTTTGGGACCTGAACGCAACCTGTTCAGTCCTTCTGAAGATGCGGCGCGCCGTTTGATTCTGGCGTCACCGGTATTGTCACCCCTTAAATACCAAAACCTGTTGCATAACGAGCGCCCTGAGTTCAGTCACAAGGTACTCGATGCCACCTACGATCCTGCAGGTTCGCTAGAAGATGCCGTCGCGCATTTGGCGCAGCAAGCCGAAGATGCTTCTCGCGAAGGCTTTGCGATTGTGCTGCTAACCGATCGCAACATAGCAGGCGGCCGAGCACCCATTCCGGCTGCGATGGCAACCGGCGCGGTACACCACCGATTAACGGATACCGGTCTGCGATGCGACACCAATATCGTGCTAGACACGGGTGCAGTTCGGGACCCACACCAATTTGCCGTGGTCATCGGATTTGGCGCCACAGCGGTGTACCCCTATTTGGCCTATGAAGTGTTGGCTGACATGATTCGCAAGGGCGAATTGGCGGGTAACCCCATTGCGCTCTACAAGAGTTACCGCAAAGGTATCAACAAAGGCTTGCTAAAAATCATGTCCAAAATGGGCATATCGACCATTGCCTCTTATCGTGGTGCCCAGCTATTTGAAGCCATCGGCATTGCCGATGACGTGGTCGACCTGTGCTTTAAGGGCGTGCCGAGTCGCATTCAAGGCGCAGACTTTGCGTGGTTTGGTGATGAGCTAAAAGCCTTAACGGTTTTCGCCAACAAGAAATACAAGCCCCTGTTGGCCGGTGGCTTTCTGAAATATGTGCACGACAGTGAATACCACGCCTTTAATCCGGATGTGGTGCAGTCAATACAAAAGGCAGTGCAATACAATGATGCCGCGGCCTATCGTACCTTTGCCGGTTTGGTCAATGAACGGCACCCAGCGACCTTGCGTGACCTGATGCGTATCGTGCCCGGGCAGTCCATTCCCTTATCATCGGTTGAACCTGCTGAGGCCTTATTTACCCGTTTTGATACCGCAGCCATGTCCTTAGGCGCGCTGTCTCCAGAGGCCCACGAAGCATTAGCGGTGGCCATGAATGAACTGGGTGGCCGTAGTAACTCAGGTGAAGGTGGTGAAGATCCTGCACGGCACGGCACCATAAAACGTTCCAAAATCAAGCAGGTGGCATCGGGGCGATTCGGGGTTACCCCAGAGTACCTAGTCAGTGCTGAAGTGATTCAGATTAAAGTTGCCCAGGGTGCTAAGCCGGGCGAGGGTGGTCAGTTACCCGGTGGTAAGGTCAATAAGCTCATTGCACAGCTGCGCTATGCAGTGCCAGGCGTGACCCTCATTTCACCGCCGCCACACCACGATATCTACTCGATTGAAGATTTGGCGCAATTGATATTTGACCTAAAACAGGTCAATCCTCAGGCGCTCATTTCAGTGAAACTGGTATCAGAACCGGGTGTTGGTACCATTGCTGCCGGTGTGGCCAAGGCCTATGCCGATCTGATTACCATCTCGGGCTATGACGGTGGTACCGCTGCCAGCCCGCTCACCTCGATCAAACATGCAGGTTCTCCTTGGGAGCTTGGTCTCAGCGAAGCGCAGCAAACTTTGCGAGGAAACCAGTTGCGTGGTCGGGTGCGGTTGCAAACGGATGGCGGATTAAAAACGGGTCTCGACGTGGTGAAGGCAGCCATATTGGGTGCCGAAAGCTTTGCCTTTGGTACCGTACCCATGGTGGCCCTAGGCTGTAAATATTTGCGAATCTGTCACTTAAATAATTGCGCGACCGGTGTCGCAACGCAGAATGAATATTTGCGAGACAACCACTTTCGCGGCACGGTAGAAATGGTGAAGCACTATTTCCATTTTGTTGCTGAGGAAGTCCGAACGCTGCTAGCGGCCATTGGTGCGCCTAACCTTGAGTCCATCATTGGTCGGACAGAATTGTTAGAAGCCATCCCCAATCTCCCGGGTAAGCTAGGCAAGATTGATTTGGGCCGGATTTTGGCGGGAGATGCTGACTATGCAGATCAGCCTCGAACTTGTCAGATTGTGCATAACGAGCCGTTCGATAAAGGTCAGAAAGCCGAGTTCATGCTGCAGCAGCTATTACCAGCCATCCAAAACAAAACGGGCGGCACCTTCGATTTTGTCATCGGCAATTGTGACCGTTCGATTGGGGCGCGTTTGTCGGGTGAGATTGCCCGGCTGCATGGCAACCGTGGCATGGAAGACCATCCCATCACTTTGAACTTACAAGGAATAGCGGGACAAAGCTTTGGTGCTTGGAACGCCGGTGGTTTGAACCTGTCGTTGGCAGGCGACGCGAATGACTATGTGGGTAAAGGCATGACTGGCGGCACGATTTCATTGCGGCCGCCACAACAGTCTGCATTCAGTACCCAAGAGACCCCCATTATGGGCAACACCTGTTTATACGGTGCCACTGGCGGGCGGCTGTATGCGGCTGGACGGGCAGGTGAACGTTTTGCTGTGCGTAACTCGGGCGCCATTGCGGTGGTCGAGGGCGCGGGTGAGCACTGCTGTGAATATATGACCGGTGGCATGGTGGCGGTACTGGGAAAAACTGGCGGCAACTTTGGCGCAGGCATGACCGGTGGTTTCGCTTATGTGTTGGATTTAGAGCGCAGCTTTTTTGACCGCTACAACCGAGAGCTGGTCGAAATCCACCGCATCGGCAGTGAGAGCATGGAAGACTATCGTAAGTATTTGGTCGATACCATTCATCGCCATGTTGAAGAAACACAAAGTGCTTGGGGCGCGGAGTTATTGGATAACTTCGATGACTATGTCAGCCGGTTTTGGTTGGTGACGCCTAAGGCTGCAAGTTTGGATCATCTGCTCAGCGCCACGCGCGCGCGACCAGAATGATGCGGTTGAATTGAGGGTGACGCGATGAAATATTCACAGGTGAATAATGACTTTCAGTTCATTGAGGTAAAGCGCCAAGACCCCAATAAGACGGGGCTGCGGCAGCGAAAGACCGAATTTATTGAAATTTACGAGCCCTATTCAGAAGCCGAAGTGTCGAGTCAGTCGGCACGTTGTCTGGAGTGCGGTAATCCCTATTGTGAATGGAAGTGTCCAGTACACAACTACATTCCCAATTGGTTAAAAATGGTCGCGGAAGGACGGATTAAAGAGGCCGCCACTCTCAGCCACCAAACCAACTCATTGCCCGAAGTCTGCGGCCGTGTCTGTCCGCAAGACCGACTGTGCGAAGGGGCCTGTACCCTAGAAGACGGCTTTGGTGCAGTCACCATTGGTGCCATTGAAAAATATATTACCGACACCGCGATGGCCATGGGATGGGAGCCAGATGTCTCGGGCGTGACCTGGACCGATAAGCGCGTTGCCGTGATTGGTGCCGGCCCTGCGGGATTGGCTTGTGCCGATGTGCTGGTCCGAAATGGGGTTAAGGCCGTGGTATTTGATCGTATGCCAGAAATTGGCGGCCTGCTGACCTTTGGTATTCCAGAATTCAAGCTTGAAAAGAGCGTGATGGCGAATCGCCGTAAAATATTCAAAAAGATGGGTGTCGAGTTCCGACTGAACACCACCATTGGTGACGACGTGCAGATGTCGCATCTGATGAAGCACTACGATGCGGTCTTTATGGGCATGGGTACCTACCGCTCAATGAAGGGTGGTTTTGAGGGCGAAGACCTACAGGGTGTTTACGAAGCCTTGCCCTATTTGATCGGTGCGGTAAACCACAACCAAGATTATAAAATGGCCGACTATCCGCACATCGACCTTAATGGCAAACGTGTTGTGGTGTTGGGTGGTGGTGATACCGCCATGGATTGCAACCGCACAGCAATTCGACAGGGAGCCAGTTCAGTCATCTGCGCCTACCGCCGTGATGAGGCGAACATGCCTGGCTCACGCAAAGAAGTGGCCAACGCCAAAGAGGAAGGTGTGTCCTTTCAATTTAACCGACAACCCGTGGCTTTGGTCGGCACACAGGGTCAGGTTACCGGTGTCAAAATGGTGACCACCACCTTGGGTGAGCCGGATGATGCTGGTCGACGCCGCCCGGTAGTGGTTGACGGTAGCGAAGAAGTGATTGAAGCCGATGTGGTCTTGATCGCTTTTGGATTTGAAGCGGAACCACCAGAATGGTGCGACAGCCAAGACATCCAGCGCGACGAATGGCGGCGTGTGGTAGCGCCTGAGAAACAAGATTTTGCGTTCCAAACCAGCAATCCCAAAGTATTTGCTGGTGGTGATATGGTGCGTGGCTCCGACTTGGTGGTCACCGCCATCTATGAGGGACGAAAGGCTGCCGAGGGTATTTTGGACTATTTGGCAGACTAAATAGTGCCTGCGGTTGGGCAACTTGACAGTCTCTAACTGCTTTAGCGCAATGAATTGGCGCTTGGCACTTTGGTAACACGGCTGATCAATGTACAATCGCCGGCATTATTTTATAGGGATATCTCTCATGTCTGAACTGAAGAATGACCGTTTTTTAAGAGCCTTAATGCGACAGCCTGTAGATCGCACACCCATTTGGATGATGCGTCAAGCTGGCCGTTATCTGCCTGAATACCGTGCAAGCCGCAGCCAAGCGGGCGATTTTATGAGCCTGTGCAAGAATGCAGACTTGGCCTGTGAAGTCACCATTCAGCCATTAGACCGCTTCCCATTAGACGCTGCTATTCTGTTTTCAGACATCTTGACGATTCCTGATGCACTGGGTTTGGGTCTGTATTTCGAAACGGGTGAAGGTCCGCGATTCAAAAAGACCATCCGCACAGAGCAAGATGTTGCCAACCTCGGTATCGTCAATACAGAAACTGATTTGGATTACGTGCTAAAAGCCGTGTCGACCATTCGCCATGAATTGAATGGCCGTGTGCCATTGATTGGTTTCAGTGGTAGCCCATGGACCTTGGCAACCTATATGGTCGAAGGTGGCAGTTCTAAAGACTTCCGTCATGCAAAAGCCATGTTATACGGGCAGCCAGACGTGATGCATGAATTGCTTCATAAGTTGGCGTTGTCGGTGACTGACTACCTCAACAAGCAAATCTTGGCAGGCGCACAAGCGGTGCAGATTTTTGATACCTGGGGCGGTGCGCTGGCACACAATGCTTACCTAGAATTCTCATTGAAGTACATGAAGCAGATCGTAGACGGCTTGATCCGTGACCATGATGGTCGTCGTGTACCCGTTATCCTATTTACCAAGGGTGCTGGCCAGTGGCTAGAAGCCATGGCAGATACCGGTGCAGATGCATTGGGCTTGGATTGGACAACTGATATTGCCGACGCGCGTCGTCGTATCGGCGACAAAGTGGCGCTGCAGGGCAACATGGATCCATCCGTGCTGTACGCCTCACCAGCCAACATCCGTGCAGAAGTGAAGCGTATTCTAGATGGCTATGGTCAGGGTACTGGACACATCTTCAACCTAGGTCACGGTATCCATCAGTTTGCTGATCCAGAGCACGCGAAGGCATTCGTTGAAGCGGTTGTTGAATTGAGCCCAGAGTACCACCGATAAGGTCGACACCTGTCCCGTGGTGGCCACCGTGTCACCATGGGTATGTTCAATCACAGGGTTACTCGCATGACTGATAGTCTCCATTGTCCACTGTGTCAACAACCCCTCACCACCTGTCATGCCGTAAATGGTAGCGCATTGTCGTCGTGCTGGTGTATGGCGACCGGACAACCATTTCCTCCCGCCTTGCTCGATCAGGTACCAACCGCTTTGCGAGACAAAGCCTGTATATGTCAGCGCTGTGTAGACGCCTATCATGCGACATTGGATTGAGATGTTTCCGCAGGCAAGTTTGTAATATAATGTCCCCCGTTACATTGGCTATGAGATCACTATGACAGCAGACCATCAAACACTCGGTACCCTATATGTCATTGCCGCGCCCTCAGGTGCTGGTAAAAGCAGCTTGGTGAATGCCCTGATAAAGCGTTTGTCATTCGTGTATTTATCCATCTCCCATACCACCAGAAAACAACGGCCCGGCGAAGAAGAAGGCGAACATTACCATTTTGTCTCAAAGCCTGACTTTGAAAGCATGGTGACCCAGGGGCAACTGTTAGAGCATGCCCAGGTTTTTGGTAATTACTACGGCACTTCTCAGGCTTATGTCGAAGGTGAGTTGCGCAATGGCCATGATGTCATTTTAGAAATTGACTGGCAGGGTGCGCAGCAAATACGACGGGCCATGCAACACACCCGCAGTATCTATATCGTGCCGCCTTCGCGTGATGCGTTGCAAGAGCGATTGGAAAAGCGGTCTCAGGACAGTGCCGATGTGATTCAGGGACGTATGGAAGAAGCCGTCAATGAAATGTCGCATTACAATGAATTCGATTATTTGGTCGTTAACGACGATTTTTATAAGGCGTTAGATGAACTCTGTTCGATTTTTGTGGCAGAACGTCTGCAAATATCAAAACAGAGCCAAAGGCACCAGAGTTTGTTGGTGCAGCTCTTGTCTTAATTTTAAAAACAAGTAAACTGCGCGGTTCAATTTTTGACCGCTGACTGATAGCACTGGAGAAAGTGATGGCACGAGTGACCGTTGAAGACTGCCTAGAGCACGTAGACAATCGATTTGAACTGATCATGGTAAGTTCAAAGCGTGCACGTCAATTGGCGAATGAAGGCGCTGAGCCTTTGGTTCCAGCAGAAAACGACAAGCCTACCGTTTTGGCATTGCGTGAAATTGCTGCAGGCTTGATAAACGCCAGCATTTTGACTGAAAAGAAAGACGCGTAATTCCCACTTTTAGGCGTTTTTAGGCGCCTGTCTATTGTTGCATCGGACAAAACGCTGGATATATCCAGTGCTAAATTGCTCCACAAACCGATGCAACAATCTTATTTTTTAAAAAATCTGCAATAAGTCTCTACTCTGGTTCGGAATAGCCTTAAGATTAGCCTATTGATTTTCTATAGGTTTTTAGCGGCTGTGCTACCCACCCTCGATAAAGTTGTCAGTAGAATTGATTCATTTTTAGAACCAGAACAGGTTCGATTGGTGAAGCGCGCCTATTATTTTGCTGAACAGGCACATGATGGGCAGTTTCGTCGCTCTGGCGAGCCCTATGTGACCCATCCCTTGGCTGTTGCCGAAATTCTATCTGACATGCGCATGGACCATCAGAGTCTTATTGCCGCCCTGCTTCATGACGTCATCGAAGATACCCCAGTCACCAAAGCTGCTATTGAAGCGCAGTTTGGCCAAGAAGTTGCCGGATTGGTCGATGGTGTGACCAAGTTGACGCATCTAGAGTTCGAAACCAAAAAAGAAGAGCAGGCCGAGAACTTTCAAAAAATGGCATTGGCCATGGCTGATGACATTCGGGTGATTCTGGTGAAACTGGCTGACCGCTTACACAACATGCGTACGCTGGGGGCCATGCCGCCGGTAAAAAAGCGCCGTATTGCGCGAGAAACCTTGGATATTTACGCACCCATTGCCTTGCGTTTGGGTCTGAACGAAACCCGTATAGAGTTAGAAGACCTGTGTTTTAAAGCCATATTCCCGATGCGTTCACGGTTTATTGAGGCCGCCGTTAAAAAATCACGCGGCAACCGAAAAGAGTTGATAGAACAAGTGAAGTTGGCATTAGAAAAGCGTTTGCAGGCCGATGGATTAAGTGGCCGCATTATCGGCCGTGAAAAACACCTGTATAGCATCTATCAGAAAATGCGCACTAAGGAAGTGTCTTTTCAAGAGATTATGGATGTGTACGGCTTTCGCATTATGACCGACAGTGTCGACAGCTGTTATCGGATTTTGGGCTCGGTACATAACCTCTACAAGCCAATTCCTGGTCGGTTTAAAGATTATATCGCCATACCCAAGGTGAATGGCTATCAATCGCTTCACACCAGTTTGCAGGGTATGAACCAGATTCCTATCGAGGTTCAGATTCGCACCGAAGACATGGAAGTGATGGCCAACAATGGTATTGCGGCCCACTGGTTGTACAAGAGCGGCAGTGTTGCAAGTAATTTGAGTCACACACGTGCCCGTGCTTGGGTAAAAGGCTTGCTGGAAATGCAGCATCAAGCCGGCAACCCGATCGAGTTTATTGAAAACGTCAAAATCGACCTGTTCCCCGACGATATCTACGTGTTTACCCCAAAAGGCCGCATTATGGAGCTACCTCGTGGGGCAACAGCCATTGACTTTGCCTATGCGGTACACACCGATATTGGGAATAGTTGCGTGGGTTGTTTGGTCAATAAGAAGACCGCCCCGCTGAGTCAAGCACTGGAAAGTGGCGACACCATCAAGATTATGACCCTACCCAATGCCCAACCCAGCGCCACCTGGTTGAGCTTTGTGGTTACCGGTAAGGCACGCGCCGCTTTACGTCACTATCTAAAGAACCGTCAACGCAGCGAGTCGATCACCCTTGGGCGACAATTCTTGGATCAGTCATTGGCTTCGATGGGGACCCAATTGCAGTTGGTGAGTAATGACCGTATAGCAAAACTGGTAAGTAGTTCAGAGTTCTCCGATTTTGACGACTTGCTAGAAGACATTGGTTTGGGCAATCGCATGGCCTTTATTGTGGCGAAGAATTTGGCTGAACCCTCGTCTGATCATCCGGTAGGGCAGATGCAGGCGATCAATATCAGTGATTCAGACAGCATGACTTTGAAATACGCGAAATGTTGTCGCCCCATTCCCGGCGATCCGATATTGGGTATCATCAGTGCTGGCCGCGGCATGGTCGTTCACCTAGATAGTTGTAAAAACATTTTGGATCAGCGACGGGATGCCAATAAATCAGTGCCCCTGCGCTGGGATGCCGAAATGAAAGGTGAATTTTTGGCGGAGTTGCGTATCGCGGTACATAACCAACGGGGTGTCATTGCGATGCTTGCCAGCGCAGTAGCGGCGGCGGATGCCAACGTTGAAAGCGTCACTATCCTTGAGAAAGATGCATCGACGGGCCAAATACATCTGACGGTAGCGGTCACTGGGCGTAACCATTTATCACGGGTTATGCGTAAAATCCGTCAGTTAAAACCCCTGATCAAGGTTAGCCGCAGCAAAGGGTAATATCCCTGCAGGGCCGACCTTGCGTTGATGGCTATCGCACCAAGCGATAACAGGGTTCGTAGGTCGCGCCTCCAGGTAGCTTCATTCGGTCGTGGGCGACAAAGTCTGCCAACAAATCATCCAATGCTGACATGATGCTGGGGTCGCCTTGAATATCAAAGGGCCCTAGTTTTTCAATCGCCAAGATGCCTTCTTCTTTGACATTACCAGCCACAATTCCCGAAAACACCCGCCTTAAATTGGCTGCCAATTCATGTACCGGAATGTCATGTGATAGCGTCAATGTGCGCATGTTGTCGTGGGTCGGATCAAAGGGCGTCTGAAAAATCAGATCGATGGTCAGCATCCAATTGTAATGAAACGCGTCGTTGTGCTGTATGCGATAGGCCGTCACGTCTTTGAGGCCCTGCGCCATTACCTGCGCCACTTTTTGTGGGTCATTGATAATGATTTGGTAGCGTGATTGGGCTTCAGCACCCAAGGTGAGGCCGACAAAGTCATTGAGTTTTTCAAAATAATGGTGCGATGTTTCAGGACCGGTTAGCACCAAGGGGAAGGGGATGTCTTTATTGTTGGGGTGCAACAAGATCCCGAGCAAATACAGCAATTCTTCCGAGGTACCGGGGCCGCCGGGAAATATAATAATGCCGTGTCCGAGGCGGACAAAGGCTTCGAGACGTTGCTCGATATTGGGCATGATGACCAATTCGTTGACGATTGGGTTGGGCGCTTCCGCCGCAATGATGCCAGGCTCCGTTAAACCCAAATACCGAGCATTGTGAGTGCGCTGTTTGGCGTGGGCAATGGTTGCGCCTTTCATGGGGCCTCGCATGGCGCCAGGTCCACAGCCTGTGCAAATGTTCATGTGACGAAGGCCCAATTCATGTCCGACATTTTTGGTGTACTTAAATTCAACGTCGCCAATGGAATGGCCGCCCCAACACACCACCAAGTTAGGCTCTACGCCTGGGCGAAGCGCGCGTGCGTGACGCAAAAACCGAAATACCTGATTGGTAATGGCCAGGGAGTTGTCAGCCACAACGTCATGAGGGAATGCCGATTGGCTATACAAAATATCCCGTAAGGCACTAAACAGCATTTCTCGGGTCGAGGTAATAATCTCCTCATCCACGAAGGCATCTGCTGGCGCCTTGGTCAGGTGCATACGGATACCGCGATCCTGTTGCTCAAGTTCAATGGCAAAATCGGGATAGGCTTCAAGAATGGTCTTGGCATTATCGACATCCGATCCTGTGTTCAATATTGCCAAGGCGCATTGACGAAACAACCGGTAGGTGTCGGTGTTGCTAGAAGCAGTGAGCAGCAACACTTCAGACTGAGACAGGGTTTCAAGACTGCCAATGGGCGACAGAGAGGCATCTTTAACAGGGCGCTGGGCCATATTGTTCATAGGGTATCCTTTTGGGGTAACTGATCGCGATATCCAGTACGAAAATCGGGGTATTGGCAGGTGAATGCCAAAGACTCAAACAGTATCGAGCGGCATTTCTTACCCTTGGGTGGCTGGATCTCGGCAGCAGGTTTTGCCGCCACACCGAGTTGTTCACGACACCAGGTTAGTACATCAGCCATGTCGGCGCCCTCACCATCAACACCAATAACGCGCGGCGGCAGGGGCGTCTCTGTTAGACAGCGCTGCACCAAATGGCGACAGAGGCTGGCCGCATCCGCAATATGGATGCGATTGGTCAGGTAGCCCGGCTGACACCAAGCGCCTTGCTTGGCCAAAGACAGCATACGTTCTCGCTGGGGGCCGTAAATACCACCCAGTACTAAGGCGCAGTCGCCAGCGGCTAGGTACTGCTCTGCGTCCAACAAGGCCTCTCCAGCCCAATCAGCGGGTTCAGCAGGGCTGTTTTCATCTATCCATTCGGAAACGTTCTGTCCAAAGATACGGGTGCTACTCACGAAAATGGCGCGGTCTGCTTGGATGGCTTGTCGGGCACGCGCAAAACCCAGCGGATAGGCGCTTTGATAGCCTTCTGGTGTCCGCTGATCGGCTGCAACGGCATAGACCAAACAATGACAACGCAACCCCATCGCCGCCAGCGCATCACCATGGAGGTCAGTCGCCAGCGTCGGGTAATCCCGCTCAACGCGCTGTCTTCGTATGCCCAAGACCTGAAGTCCAGACGCGTGACAGGCTGCTGCAACCCGGTGCCCCAAGTCGCCTAAACCCACAATGATCAAATCCCACTTCGTTGTATTGTCCATTTGCTTTATCTTTGACCCATGAATGTGAATATACTAACTGAACTCACGCCAATCTGTTTCGATATTTTAGCAGATCAACCTAGGGAAGCGGTTGTCTAAACAGGCTGCAGCAACACCCCATGACAGGAGACTGATGCATTGAATAACGTCACTGCGACACCATCGCAACGTCAGTCGCTGTTGCAGCGCGACCTCACGTCTTTGAAAGGAGTGGGCGCGAAGGTGGCTGAAAAACTGCAGGCCATGGGATTGCATGCCGTTCAAGATCTGCTATTCCATTTGCCCTATCGGTATCAAGACCGCACGCGAATTGCCCAGCTGGGCGGTCTGGTGCCTGGACAGTCGGTTGCGGTAGATGTGCGGGTACGGGCTGCCGATGTGGTATTTGGTAAGCGACGCGCCTTGCTGGTTCGGGCAACTGATGGCACCGGCCTAATCAGTCTGCGGTTCTTTCATTTCAATCAGACCCAAAAAAACCAATTGGCGATGGGGCAGCGGTTGCTGTGTTTTGGGGAAATTCGTCCGGGTCCTACTGGACTGGAAATGGTGCATCCAGAATACCGTGTCTTGCAGCCAGACACCCCCTATACGCCAGAACAAACCCTAACGCCTTGGTACCCAACGGCAGAAGGCGTGCAACAGTTGCGTATTCGGGATTTGGTCGGACAGGTACTGCCGCTGCTGGCGCACTTGGAGGACTGGATCCCTGAGCGGTATCTGCAGCATGCCGGATTGCCGGATCTGAAAACAGCGCTCTATACCCTCCATAAGCCAGCACCCGATGCAGATACTGAACAGCTGTTGTCAGGCACACACCCCGCGCAACAACGCTTGGCATTGGAAGAGTTATTGGCGCACCACTTGCGGTTACGACAAACCCGCAGTGCACAGACACAGTGGCGAGCCCCGCCAATGCAAGCAGACAGCGTACTGACCGCGCAAGCGCTGGGCCAGCTACCCTTTTCTCTGACGGGTGCGCAGTCGCGCGTGTTGTCAGAGATTCGCCAAGACATGGCACAATCTTATCCCTTGTCGCGTTTGGTACAGGGTGATGTGGGCTCTGGAAAAACCGTTGTGGCGATGCTGGCGGGTCTACAGGCGGTAGCCAGTGGCCACCAGTTCGCGTTAATGGCACCGACTGAAATATTGGCCGAACAGCATGCTGCGACACTGCGCGCTTGGCTGACGCCCTTGGGTATTCAACTGGTGTGTTTGACCGGTAAGCTCACCAAAAAAGTAAGGGATAGCCAGTTGGCACAGATTGCTTCGGGCCAGGCACAAGTCATCGTCGGCACCCACGCCTTGTTTCAACCTCAGGTGGTATTTGCCAGTTTGGCCTTTATTGTGATCGACGAACAACACCGCTTTGGGGTCGATCAGCGGTTGGCATTACGGGCAAAATCCGAAGCCAAAGGCTGGGTGCCCCACCAATTGGTAATGACGGCCACACCAATTCCCAGAACGCTGGCACAGAGTCTTTATGCTGATATGGATTACTCAGTGATCGACGAATTACCGCCGGGACGACAGGATATTATTACCCGCGTCATGAGCCACCAGCGGCGTCAAGATTTGATCGACCGTGTGTCGGACGCTTGTGGGCAAGGCCGCCAAGTCTATTGGGTGTGTACACTCATTGAAGAATCTGAAGAATTACAGTGTCAGGATGCTGAAGAAACCGCCCAATCCTTGCGTGTCTCGTTGCCCAATGCCCGCATAGGATTGATTCATGGTCGCATGAAACCCAATGAAAAATCCGAGGTAATGGCTGCTTTTAAAGCCCATGCATTGGATGTGTTGGTGGCTACCACGGTCATTGAAGTGGGGGTTGATGTGCCTAATGCCACCGTGATGATTATTGAAAATCCTGAACGCCTGGGCTTGTCGCAGTTACACCAGTTGCGGGGGCGAGTGGGTCGAGGCGCGCAGCAAAGCTTTTGTTTGATGCTGTATGGTGAAAAGGTATCCGCCATCGCCAAACAAAGGTTGTCAGTATTGCGCGAAACCCAAGATGGTTTTGTAATTGCCGAACAAGATTTGCAGTTACGGGGGCCTGGTGAATTATTGGGCACGCGACAAACGGGGCTGCAACAGTTTCGGATGGCCGATTTGCAGCGGGATATGGGGCTGCTACCAGAGGTTCAACGCTTGGCCGCGTTGTTACTGGCCGAACATCCCGAACGCGTACCCCTGCTGATCGCCCGATGGCTATCGCAGGGTGAAAAGTACGCATCCGTATAGACAGGCGATTACAAGGCCAAAATGGCATCCATTTCAATCATCACACCCTTGGGCAACGCTGACACTTCAACCGCAGCACGGGCAGGATAGGGCGCAGTAAAGTACTGGGCCATAATCTCATTGACCGTTGCAAATTGACTCAGATCCGTCATGAAAATATTCAGTTTGGCAACGGTAGCCAACGAGCCGCCCGACGCTTCAGCGACGGCGCTGAGGTTTTTAAATACCTGATGTGTCTGTTCAGCGAAGCCGCCAGCTACCACTTCCATGGTGTCTGGAACCAATGGGATTTGACCGCTCATGTACACGGTTTCACCGACCTTTACGGCCTGAGAATAAGTACCAATCGCAGCAGGCGCGTCATTCGTGGAGATAATCTGTCGGTTGCTCATATTCAATTCCTAAAAAAGATGACCCTAGGGGATAAAAAATAATTACCAGATAGTATGCACGGTATATTATGAACATTCACCGCAACTTTCCATGAGATAACACCATGAGCGTAAATGAAAATGCCGACATCTATAACATTGACCACTGGAGCAATCGCTATTTTAGCCTCAATGACCGCGGTGATGTTGCGGTCAATGTGAAGTCAGCCGGTAATTCCTGTGCTTTGCCTGACATAGTAAAGGCGGCCTTGGAACAGGATTTGGAGCTGCCCTTGTTAGTGCGCTTCCCGCACATCCTGCATGACCGTGTGCGATTGCTGAGCCAAGCCTTTGCTTCGGCCATCGACTATTTTGAATATCAGGGTAGTTACACCCCCATTTACCCCATTAAAGTGAACCAACAGCGACGCGTGGTTGAAGAGATAGTGAATGGCCAGTTGGCCTGTTTAGAGCCTCGGCGGTTGGGATTGGAAGCGGGCAGCAAGCCTGAATTAGCGGCCGTATTGACCCAAGCAGGGCAGGCTCCGGCAACCATTGTTTGTAATGGCTACAAAGACCGCGACTATATTGAACTGGCATTGATGGCTGAAAAGTTAGGTCACAAAACCTATATTGTGATCGAGAAGTCAAACGAGCTGGCGCATGTGTTACGCATCGCAGAACAACTCAACGTCAAACCCCGTATCGGTGTGCGCGCTCGCCTGGCCTCTATGGGCAAGGGCCACTGGGAAAATACCGGTGGCGACAAATCAAAATTCGGCCTCACAGCGACCGAAATTATGAAGTTAATTGATCGATTGAAGGCCCATGATCAGCTAGACAGCTTGCAGCTTCTGCATTTTCATTTGGGCAGCCAAATTGCCAATATCCATGATATTCAAATGGGACTTTTGGAATGTACGCAGTTTTTTGTACAGCTTCACCATCAGGGTGTGGCCATTAGCACTGTGGATGTTGGTGGTGGTTTGGGTGTCGATTACGAGGGCACGCGTTCACGCAGTACCTGTTCGATGAACTATTCCGTTGAAGAGTACGCCCGTCAAGTGGTCCGTGCGTTTTCACAGGCTTGCTTACAACATGATTTGCCACACCCGACGCTATTAACTGAATCGGGCCGTGCGGTCACCGCACATCATGCGGTGTTGATTGCGGATGTGATCGACCAAGAAGTAAAAGAAGGCAAGGTGCCCGAGTTTGAGCACAATGGCGATCAGCCGTTGTTGGAGGCGCTGTGGGAGTGTCACCAAAATTTGTTGGCGGGCGAACATGCGGTCATGGAAATCTACCACCAAATCAGCGCAATCCAAGAGCAGGCAAAACAAACCTTTTCAATTGGACAGATGTCACTAGATGACCGCGCCAAGGTTGAGCAGTTTATTGTGCATTTGTCTTTGGCGATACAGCAAAAGCTCGACCCAGCCAAGCGCAGCCACCGTCCAGTATTGGACCACCTCAATGAAGTGTTGGCTGATAAAATATTTGTCAATTTCTCCTTATTTCAATCCTTACCTGATGTGTGGGCCTTGGGTCAGATTTTTCCGGTGATGCCGCTAACAGGTTTGGACAAGCCTATCGGGCGTCGTGGTGTTATTCAGGACATTACCTGTGACTCAGATGGCCGCATAGACCAGTATGTGGATGATGAGGGCATTGAATCGACCTTGCCTCTGCCATTGATGGTCGATGGTGTCTCGCCGCTGATTGGTTTCTTCATGGTGGGTGCCTACCAAGAGATTCTTGGCGATATGCATAACTTGTTTGGGGATACCGATTCGGTGGACGTGTACTTTGATGATGCAGGTGTGATGAAGTTAAAGCATGCGCAACGTGGAGATACCATGGCCAAGGTATTGGCCTATGTCGACTTCAATGCCGACGTCATGCAGGATCGCTTCAGGCAGCAGGTTGCTCAGAGCAATTTAGACCCAGCCACGCGTGAGCAATTTATCGAGATGTTCGGCAATAATTTTAGCAAGCGTACCTATTTGAAGAGCCAGTAATCTGGAATAGCAGGCAAAAAAATAGCGGGGAAACCCGCTATTTTTTTGAACAGAGGAATTACTTGTTTACAGCTTCTTTCAGCGCTTTGCCCGCTTTAAATGCTACGGTGTTGCTTGCAGCAATCTGGATAGGGGCACCAGTCTGTGGGTTTTTACCGGTTCGCGCTGCACGCGAACGTCTTTCAAATGAGCCAAAGCCAATGAGGCTAACAGACTCGCCCTTGCTAACTGCTGCAGTGACTTGACTGAGTAACGCATTTAAAACTTCAGCTGCTTTGTCTTTTGAGATATCTGCTTTATCAGCAATGACAGCTGCTAGGTCTGGTTTCCGCATAATACAAATCTCCGTGTCTACATTATCGAACGTAAAATAAACTTTTGGGATGCAAGCACCCCAGTGTCCTCTGCCATGCACAACACATCCTGTTGTGTGGCAAATCACCTACAGTCCTTTGTCACTATGCTTCGGCGACGTCAAAGACTTGTGCTTTCCTATACAATAAAACAGACAACTCCCAATCCTTCAATGTTTTTTTGATGATTTTGTGAATAAGGTACACAAATAATCTAGAACAATAGGCCGTATTCATGGGGCTCTGATCCCACGTAGCCCATCGAAATTCACCCCTACAGTGGGGCAGGGTATCACCTAGGTAGCACCCAAGAAATGTGGATAGTAGATGGATGCGTCCTTGCGATCTGCTATCATCAGGCCATTCAAAAATTGAGAGTAACTCGTGACTGTTATCGACTGGAAGGAGCGCTATCCAGATCTCCTAGATACTGACTATCAGTGGACACTGCCCGAAAATGCGGACGACTTACCACAGGAAGTCTGGCGAGATTGGTTGTTGGCACCGGGATCATTAACGCAGCGGTTACAACGGCTCAGTGACAATGCGTTCGCCGTAGAGGTGGTTGAAGCGGCGTGGGTTTCGGCAACCCCAGACTACCTTGCTGCATTGGGCATTCAACAGGCCGATGCCGTGTGGTCTCGTCGTGTGGCGCTATTGGGATGCGAAACCCCTTGGGTGGTTGCCCACAGTTATTTTGCCAGTGCGACAGGGCGCAAGCCTCCCCGCGTAGGTACCGCTATTGATGCTGTTTTGACACTAGGCCGTCAACCGTTGGGGGCCTTGTTGTTTGAACATCCCCAGATGCAACGTGGCCCAATCGAGATTTGTAAAACCCGAACGGGCTGGGGGCGGCGGTCTCGTTTCTCATTGGACGGAGAGCCTATTGTCGTGGCCGAATACTTCCTTGAAGCCTTGCTTCACTACGTAACTGACAAACAGGTCGTACCAGAATGAACATCAATGTGAAGTCGTTGCATCCTTATATCAAGTTGCTGCGTTTAGACAAACCCATTGGCATATTCCTGCTGTTGTGGCCTACGTTGTGGGCACTGTGGATTGCGGCGGACGGTATGCCGCATGTCAGCAGCTTGATGATCTTTGTGTCTGGTGTGGTGGTTATGCGCAGTGCGGGCTGTGTGATCAACGACATTGCCGATCGTCATGTCGATGGTCTGGTTGCCCGCACCCACCTGCGGCCGTTAGCAGCAGGTGAATTAACCGTAAAACAAGCATTGCAGGTGTTTGTTGGGCTCTGTTTGGTTGCACTGGTGTTGGTGCTGTTGACCGATTTGCAAACCATTCTGCTATCCGTGGTCGCTTTGTTTTTGGCGGCGGTGTACCCCTTTATGAAGCGCTATACCTATTTGCCTCAAGTGGTCTTGGGCGCGGCGTTTGGCTGGGCTATTCCTATGGCCTTTAGTGTGGAAGGCGCGGCATTTACCGAAGTGGTATGGCTGTTGTTTACCGCCAATCTGTTGTGGACCGTTGCCTATGACACCCTCTATGCGATGGTTGACCGAGAAGACGACATCAAGGCTGGCGTTAAATCTACCGCGATCCTATTTGGGGATGCCGACATCGTGATGGTTGCACTGCTCCAAATATTGGCAATGATTGCGTTTATTCTGGTGGGATTGGCCGCCGAATTGGGCGTTTTCTATTATGGCGGAGTCGCCGTTGCTACCGCATTGATGGCATGGCAGCACTGGCATATTCGAGGTCGTGATACGCAGGCATATTTTAAAGCGTTCTTACACAATAACTGGGTTGGCGCTGCCCTATTTGCTGGTTTGGTACTAAATTACGGCATCTAACCCCTGGGGCATGAGATGCCTTGTAAGTGATCTCTTACTTTGGTGTCAGTATCAGATTAAAAAATACCCAAAAAAAGCGCTGTTGTCTCACAGCAATCCCGCTGCAGCCCAGTGATTACGTGTTTGATATCGAGTAGCTGTGGCTTTTTAGCTTTTTGAGGTCCCTGTCAGGTTTTTCTGCCTGTTATAGTACTTCCCATCAAGGAAGGCATACTGTTGCACTCGGATGGGCAACAAAATGAGATGGGTTGTAGAGGCGACCTTCACAAGGATGATGTGTAGTAAGGCAGTTTTCAAGGACGAGTGGATAGCGGCATGGAAGTCGTGGTAGGGATACGACGTGTTATCAGGGATCATAACGGTGGACAGGACGCCACTGGCATAAGGACTATGTAACGACAACGGAATGCACTGCACATTGACATGGACATTCAGTATTACTACAGATGGTATAGGGGCGATTTATTCGCCCCTTTGTTTTTTCTGGCGTTTCAATGTCGACCCGGCAGTATCACAGGCCACCCAGCCACACCTAAACCCCACAACACCTAAACCCCACAACACCTAAACCCCACAACACCTAAACCCCACAACACCTAAACCCCACAACACCTAAACAGTCCAAGCCGAAACGCTTAAGTACCCCAATCTGTTCATGACGACATCCAACTTGTGCCGGCGGTTTAGGCTATGGGTCGACGCTGTCATTTGGGAGGGTGAAAAAGTGACAGACACAAAAAAACCCGCATAAACGGGTTTTTAAGTAATGGTGCCGGCTGCCGGAATCGAACTGGCGACCTACTGATTACAAGTCAGTTGCTCTACCAACTGAGCTAAGCCGGCCCTTGCCCTAAGGCGAGGCGTACTATACTGACGAACTATTTAACGGTCAATAACCTTTTGAATCTTTTGGTGTTTTTTTTTACTTCACCGTTATATGTGGCTTTTATTTCACCCCAGATCGAACGAATCAGAGGTTTTATCACGAGAAATGGCCACCCAAATGTGCGATGATCACGCTTTATTTTCGCTTCCGCTGTTGTTCAATAGCAAATCTTTATACTATCTAAAGAATTCAACCCAATAAAAATAACACGCATTGCAATCGAGGTAGATGTGAACACTGATGATGTCAATCCTGCACCGGTAGGTGAACTGGTTTTACGCGTAATGGCCATGCCCATGAATGCCAACCCGCACGGCGATATTTCTGGCGGTTGGTTGGTTGCCCAAATGGATACTGCAGCAGCCATCATGGCGGGGCGATTGGCCAATGGCCGGGCTACGACCATGGCGATTGGTCCTATGTCATTTGTCCGTCCCGTACGCATCGGGGCAGTGGTGTGTTGTTATGCGAAGGTCAATAACGTGGGGCGTAGCTCGGTGAAGGTCACTATAGAAGTCTGGTGTCGAATGCCGGAAGACGCAGAGCGCCATAAGGTGACTGAAGCTGAATTTGTCTATGTTGCCATTGATAAAGACCGACGTCTGAGGTCGATCGAAAAAGAGGCATAGATCAACAGGTTTGTACGCGTAGGTACGTCAAACGCTGGTCCACGTGAGGCACAGCGTTTGATGATGTGGAGGTGTATGCGAACGACAGCCTAGACTTATAGCTTCGCTAGGTCAGCTTCTATCTCTGAAATCTTGTTATTCACAACACGCTCAAGGTGTTTAAGGTCTTTTAGGATCTTTTTCTTAAGATCAACCTGGCCGTCGTCTTTCTTGCAGATCATATCGAGTTCTGCCACGACATAGCGCAATGTTTGCGATATTTCAGACACACTCTGATACTTGCTTTTGCCATCGGCATCAATGCGTACACGCTTTTGCTGGCGTGGAAATTTGAACTTCTCGCTCTTAGCAAATAGCTCGCCCTTCTTTTTCTTGTGATAGATTTTTAAAATATCAAAATCTGACTCAGACCGAAGTCCAAAACGCTCAATACTGTCGACGTCAGTCACGCCCAGTGCTTTTAAATTCTCGTGCATATCACTCTCCAACATCCATAAAAAAACAGGGCAACCCCTGTGGGAAGCTAATATCGCTGAATTCACCGACGATTAGTAGCAGGTTAGCCCTAAAAGCAACTGATCAAAAAATCAGCAGCGTAAACCATTGGCTACATGACCAATTTTTTGGCAAAGCGTCAAAAAAAGCATTCTTGCACCATTTTTCACATTTGTTATGCCAATTTGGCCGTTTTTTTAAAAAACGGCTATTTCACAGCGACTGTCTCGGTTCAAAAAACCGAGTTTTCAGACGTAAAAATTTTACATTCTGTGGGCTGTTCTCTAGGAATAAGCCTGTGAATTTAAAATTAAAAAACTATAATGCACGGACGCATGACAACAGGAGAGTTTAGTTATGGCAGCCGAAAGTCCGCTAATGGCATTATTTGGGCGTTCACCCGTAAAGCCTATGCAAGAGCACATCAAAATCGCACATGAGTGTGTGACTTTGTTGATTGAATTTTTTGATGCAGCGGTCGAAGAAGACTATGAAACTGCAGAGAAAGTGCGCACGCGAATTACCGACCTTGAAAGTCAAGCAGATGATATGAAAAAGGACATTAGGTCACATTTGCCAAACAGTCTATTTATGCCTGTTTCGCGTTCTGACCTATTAGAGTTGCTGTCAATGCAGGACCGGTTGGCGAACTCAGCTAAGGATATATCGGGTGTCATGTTGGGCCGGGAAATGATTATTCCTAAAAAGATTCGCAAGAGCATGCGAAAGTACCTTCAGGCGTCAGTTGATACCAGCGAAAAGGCATTAGGTGCGCTGTCTGAGTTAGACGAGTTGTTTGAAACAGGATTTGGTTCACGGGAAGTGAAGTTGGTCATGGGTCTTATTGCAACTGTAGACAAAGCTGAGTCCAAAACGGACGAGCTTGAAATCAAAGTGCGTAAACAGTTACGTGGTGTAGAAACTGAATATCCACCTGTGGATATCATTTTCCTATACAAAGTGATTGAAATTATCGGCGACATGGCGAATTACGCCCAGCGCGTCGGTTCACGCATGCAAATTTTACTTGCCCGTTAATCTATAAGAGGAATTCCCATGTCCATAATTGCTGAATATGGCCAATGGTTTATTATTTTAGTCTGTATTTTTGGTTTCCTAATGGCCTGGGGTGTTGGTGCGAACGACGTTGCTAACGCCATGGGTACGTCAGTGGGATCAAAAGCATTGACCATTCGTCAGGCAATATTGATTGCCATGGTATTTGAGTTTGCAGGTGCCTATTTAGCAGGTGGCGCGGTGACTGAAACAATTCGAAAGGGCATTATTGACCCTGGATTGTTCGCATCGAGCCCAGAATTGCTAGTCTACGGCATGATGTCTGCGCTATTGGCTGCAGGTATCTGGCTGGTTATTGCTTCTATCATGGGTTGGCCTGTATCTACAACACACAGTATTGTTGGCGCTATTGTTGGCTTCGCAGCAGTGGGTGTTGGTTCAGAATACGTGAATTGGTCAAAGGTCGGCTCTATTGTGTCGAGCTGGGTGGTTTCTCCGGTGCTAGCGGGTGTCATCTCGTTTCTGATCTTTAAGTCGGTGCATAAATTGGTACTTAATACCAAGGATCCTTTTGCGTCTGCTAAGCGCTGGGTTCCGATGTATATGTTCTTCGTAGGTTTGTTGATCGGTATGGTGACCCTACTTAAAGGCTTGAAGCACGTTGGTGTCAGCTTGTCTTTCTGGGAATCATTTGGTATTTCATTGATCCTTGGTGTTGTCGTGATGTTGCTGGGTACGGCATTGCTGAGCCGTATCAAGTTAGATCCAGAAGAAAACAGAGACTTCCGCTTCACGTCGGTTGAGCGGGTTTTCTCGGTTCTGATGATTTTTACCGCCTGTGCTATGGCCTTCGCACACGGTTCTAACGATGTCGCTAACGCAGTAGGACCTTTGGCTGCGGTATACAATATTGTATCCAGTGGCGGCTTGGTCGCGTCTAAGTCTGCTATGCCTGCATGGATCCTTTTATTAGGTGGTGGCGGTATCGTTTTGGGCCTAGCAACCTACGGTTATAAGGTAATGGGTACGATCGGTAGGAAGATTACTGAACTAACACCGAGCCGTGGCTTTGCCGCAGAACTGGGCGCAGCTGCGACGGTTGTGTTGGCATCTGGTACCGGCTTGCCTATCTCTACCACACACACGCTGGTGGGCGCTGTGTTGGGTGTCGGTATGGCGCGTGGTATCTCTGCTTTGAATCTACAGGTAATTGGTACCATTATCGCTAGTTGGGTGATCACCCTGCCGGCTGGTGCGATTCTGTCGATCTTGTTCTTCTTTATGTTCAAAGGCATGTTTAGCTAAGCAGCTAATCAGGCGAAAAAAAACCGGGCAATGCCCGGTTTTTTTATGTCTAGAATCTGGTGCCCTACATCGGGCGTGCCGCATGGGATAGCCAAGCCAACCCTTCAGCCTCTAGCCGTGGGCCTACCTTTGCAATGACTTGCTCGTGGTAGTCGTTTAGCCACTGGATCTCATCAGCCGTCAAAAGGTCTTTCACAATCAATCGCTGGTCAAAGGGCACAAACGTCAGGGCTTCAAATTGTAAAAATGCCTTACCGTCGTGGCCTAGGTCGGGCGCTGGTTTTACGACGACGAGGTTTTCACAGCGAATGCCATAGTGGCCATCTTTGTAATAGCCAGGCTCGTTGCTCAAGACCATGCCAGGCAGCAAAGCAAATTCACTGGTTTTTTTACCAATACGCTGTGGTCCTTCGTGCACGCTGAGGAAGTGGCCAACACCATGACCTGTACCATGGTCAAAGTCCAAACCCTGTAACCATAGTGGTGCGCGCGCCAATACATCAAGCTGCGATCCTGAGGTGCCTTCTGGAAATGTCATGCGGTCTAGTGCAATGTGGCCTTTGAGTACCAGAGTAAACCGCTCGCACAATTCACTTGATGGTGTTCCGATGGCAATGGTACGGGTGATATCGGTAGTACCACACAGGTATTGACCGCCACTGTCGACCAGATAGACACCGTTCTCCGGCAAATGCGCAGGTGTCCCATTACGGTGGTTGTAATGACACATCGCGGCATTGCTGCCTGCAGCAGAAATGGTGTCAAAACTGACCTCTACGAAGTCCGGCTGCTGTTGTCTAAAGGTCAGTAATTTGTCGGCAAGCGCTGCTTCATCGGGACGCTCGCCCGCAGCAACGATGCTGTCCAACCAACTCAAAAATCCGATTTCGGCCACCGCATCTTGAAGATGCGCCTCTTTCATTCCCGAAATTTCAACGCCGTTTTTTGCTGCTTTTGGTAGCAACACTGGGTCGGGGTAATTGATGATGCGGGCGCCCGCTTCAATAAGGGTGTTGATGGCGAATGCCGATGTGGTGTCACTGTCAGCCCATACAGTTTTACCTGCCAAGGCGGCCAAAGAGTCACCCAGTTCAGATTCAGGCTTGAACGTGACGCGATCGCCCACATGGGCTTCCAAACCGTCAATGCTTTTATCGAGGTCCATGTGATACACCATAGACCCATCAGCAAACAGCAGTCCGACTCCTAACACGAGGGGCAGTGACGGGATGTCCTGACCGCGGATGTTGAGTAACCAGTTGGATGAATCTGATGCAAAAATGAGGGCGGCGTCGGCATGCTTGTTGTCGATAGCAGCGCCTATTGTGTCGCGCTTGTCCGTGCTGTTGCGGCCTGCTACTGCAGTAGGCATTAGCCTCACCGGCTTGATGTTAGCGGCGGGACGGTCATGCCAACAGGCATCAATCAAATTGTCTGATAGTGAGATCAGTTCCATATTGGCATCGGCCAATGTCTTCTGGGTATTACTGAACCATTTATAGGTGTGCATGCGTGGGTCGATGCCGATTTGACTACCAGCGGGTAATTGAGAGATCAACCACTCAGGCTGTGGGTCGTCGATAAGATGCAAGATCGAAAACAGGTCAGTCGATACCTGGTCGCGGACCTGAACGCGATAGCGCCCATCGACAAAGATGGCCGCTTGATCCTTTAATACGATAACCATGCCGGCTGAGCCAGTAAAATTAGAGACCCACTGCAACCGGCGATTGCGCTCGGGGATGTATTCGCCCAAATATTCATCGGCGCTGGGTACAATGTAAGCATCGATGCGGTGATGATCCATGTGTTCGCGGATAGCGTCTAGGCGTTCAGAGATAGTAGGGGCTGTCATAATGGTAGACTCGTGTTTTGTTAGAGAAAGAGGCCCAGACGCGCGGGTCTAGGCCATTTCAAAGCGTGGTGCCGGTGGATTAACCTTTCGGTTTTTCTGGCACATCAGGGTCTTTATTTGCCGGAGCACCCATGTCAAATGGTGAGCCAGTATCAAAGGGTACTGTGGGAGCCTCTGCTGCTGGCGCGGGTGTGTCCGCTGCAACTACCGTACTGTCGGCGGCGTCTGTGTCGTCATCGTTATCATCTTCACGCGTGTCACGCGGTTTGGCCATTTTGCTAAATATCAGACCAATTTCAAACAGCAGCCACATGGGGATTGCCAAGATGGTTTGTGACAACACATCGGGCGGCGTTACTAACATGCCGACTGCAAAGCAACCGACAAATATATAGGGGCGCTTGGCTTTAAGTGCAGCAATAGACACGACGCCAGACCACACCAACAAAAAGGTGGCGATTGGAATCTCAAATGCCAAACCAAATGCAAAAAAGATTTTAAGGATGAAATCTAGCACGCTGGCGATATCAGGCATGAAGGCGATGCCTTCAGGTGCAATAGATGTGAAAAACCCGAATACGATGGGCAGCACAACGAAATAGGCAAAAGCAACGCCGGCATAAAACAAAATGACACTGGACGCCAATAAGGGAATGGCAAGGCGCTTTTCGTGCTTGTACAGCGCGGGCGCAATAAAGCTCCAAATTTGGTGCAGGATAAAGGGAATGGCGAGCATCACGGCCAACACCAAGGTCAATTTGAACGGCACCAAGAAGGGTGATGTTACCCCAGTGGCGATCAGACCCATTTCCGCGAGGTTGTCAGGCAGAAGTTGTTCCAGCGGACGCGCCATAGCCAGATAAATGTCATTGGCGAAGGCATATAGGCCAGCAAATAAAACCACCACTACCAGAACGCTGCGTAATAAACGGTCTCTGAGTTCTTTTAGGTGCGCGACCAATGGTAGCGGGTTGTCATTTGGCTTTTGGGTTGTCATTTTCTTCCGTCACAATGGCAGCAGTCGGTGCAGTTTCAGAGGGGGCTGATGCGACTGGTGGCACAGGTGTCTTGCTATGATTTTTCAGCGCAGCGTCAGCAGACGGCGCGTCATTCATCGCAAAGATGTCCCCATTGGTATCGTCCATAATCTTTTTGTTGAGATTATTGAGTTCGTCTGCACGTAACTCTTGTTCGATCTGCTTTTGAATCGTGCTAAAGAAACGTTTGAACTTGCCAACGGCTTTACCCGCTGCGCGTGCAGCTTCCGGAAGGCGTTCTGGCCCGACCACCAACATCGCAACAATAGCCAATACCACCAGTTCCATAAACCCGATATCAAACATAGGTACTATGACTCAACTTTGTCTTTGGCTTTGGTTTCTTCAGCCGTGAAAGTCGCGTCAGCTTTCTCACTTTTATCGATTTGGGAAGGTGTTTCAGGCTCGTCATTCATTGATTTTTTAAAACCACGAATAGCGCCGCCCACATCTTTACTGACCGATTTGAGCTTTCCAGTGCCGAATACCAACACCACCAATACCAACACAATGACCAATTGTGGCCAACTAATATTTGCAAACATACTCTAACCTCATCGTTTTAAAGTGGTCGATAACCCGCGTCTCGGATATCGCCCATTACATGAAAATGTAGGTGCGGCACTTCCTGCCGGCCACCTTCACCACTGTTTGTTACCAAGCGGTAGCCCGCTTTTAGTCCAGATGATTGTGCAATTTTTGCTGACGTCAGCAGCATATGAGACAACAAATCGCGATCGAATTCTGTTGCGGTCATCAAGTTTTCAACATGGCGCTTTGGCACCAATAATAGATGAACGGGCGCCCGGGGTGCAATATCGGAAAAGGCGATCATGTGCTCATCTTCGTAGGCAATCTTTGCCGGTATATCGCCAGCTATAATCTTACAAAATAGGCAGTTGTCGCTCATCATGGTTTCCTGTTTTCTTTTTCTGTCAGCCCTGACAGTCCAAATCGGCTGGCGAGTTCGTTTAACACGTCATCCGGCGTGAGGTCTAAATGAGACAGCATGACGAGCGAGTGAAACCACAGGTCCGCAGTCTCTTTGATCACTTCGTTGCGGTGTTCGGCGCTGGCTGTCAGCTGGTAATCTTTCGCGGCGATGATGGCCTCGACCGATTCTTCACCCACCTTTTCTAGAATCTTGTTGAGACCCTTGTGGTGCAGACTGGCAACATAGGATGCCTCTGCAGGGCTGGATTTACGCTGTTCAATCGTGGCTGCTAAGGCAGCGAGAATGTCATGCACTGTATCACCCTCTAAAACTTAAGAAAACAAATATACTCGCACCCAGATACAGTGCAGGCACCCAAGCAGTCAACGTAGGCTGCATGCTGGGGATGGCGAAACCGGCGACTAAGCAAAGAGAGGCAAGCCAGCGCCATTGGCGTTTGTTCTCAGCGCGTTGGGATTGTTGAAGCGCTGTCTGTATCTGCATCATCTGCAGACTCTGTGATGCTTCATTGGTTTGGTACGACTTGAGGGCGGCAAACACCATGTCAGGTAGTTGGGGCGCTTTTTCTAACCAGCCGGGTGCATTGCGCCATGCGCGTTGCGCTGCCGTTAACGGATGGAGTCGGTCTTTAAACCAGGTCTCAAGATAGGGCTTTGCCGTCGCCCACAAATCCAACTCGGGGTAAAGTTGTCGACCCAAGCCTTCAATATTGAGTAAGGTTTTTTGCAACAGCACCAACTGTGGCTGTACTTCCATATCAAAGCGCCGCGCGGTCTGAAATAACCGAATCAGCACCAAGCCAAATGAAATCTCTGACAGGGGCTTTTGAAATATGGGTTCACAGACTGCACGTATAGCGCTTTCGAATTCATGTACCCGCGTATCTCGCGGCACCCAACCGGAATCAACATAGAGCTGCGCTACTTGGCGGTAATCCCGATTGAAAAACGCCAGCAGCGTGAGGGCCAAATAGGTAAGGTCTGCTTCTGATAGGCTGCCGACGATGCCACAGTCGATGCCTATGTAGCTCGGGTTCTCTGGGTGTTCTCGTGACACAAACACGTTACCCGGATGCATGTCTGCATGGAAAAAACTGTCTCGGAATACCTGGGTGAAAAAAATCTCAACACCACGCTCCGCCAGTTTTTTCATATCAGTGCCCTGGGCTTTCAACGCAGCGATGTCGCTGACGCCAATGCCGTGGATGCGCTCCATCGTCAGCACGCTTTTGCTGGTATAGGCCCAATGCACTTCAGGGATGTAGAGCAAACTGGAGTGTTCAAAATTCCGTCGCAGGGTGACGGCATTCGACCCTTCGCGGATCAGATCCAGCTCGTCCAAAATGGTTTTATGGTAATCCTCGACCACTTCGTTAGGGCGGAGCCGCTTGCCATCGGGGATTTTGGTAATCCACTGGGCCAGGGTTTTTAGCAACGCCAAGTCTTTTAATATGACCCGTTCGATGTCGGGGCGTATAACCTTAACGACGACCGATTCACCGCTATGTAGCGTTGCAGGGTGTACCTGTGCAACCGAAGCCGATGCGAGCGGGATTTCATCGAACGTCGCAAACAACGCTTCGACAGATTGGCCGAGTTGCGACTCAATGATGGCCCGTGCTTGGTGTCCCGGAAATGCAGGGACTTGATCCTGTAATTTGGCGAGTTCGTCTGCGATGTCGGTCGGCATGAGGTCGCGGCGTGTCGACAGTATTTGACCAAATTTCACAAACACTGGGCCTAGGGCTTCGAGTGCTAACCGCAAATTAACAGCGGGGGTGTTCTTAGGTGCGATCAATAACCGCCATGGCATGATCCATAGCAGCAGGCGAAACCGAAAAGGTAGGTGCTCGGTCGGCAAAAAATAATCCAGACGGTAACGGGAAGTCACCCACATCACATGAATCATGCGTTTGATACGATTCATGAGGTAGCCGCCATGCGTTTTTGCAAACGCTGCACCTTGGCTTCTAAGCGGTCTGCTTCAAACCTTGCTTTGGCAATATCTGCCGACGTTTGTTGATACTGTTGGCTGTTGATCAAGCTGTCTGACTCAAATTGCCAATAGTTGCGCCACGAACGGTCGACGCTTTGTGCCACATCCTTGGCAAACAGGTTGCCAAATTTCAAGGCAGAGGCCACCCAATGCCCAGGCACATCACCTATGACATCTGCAATACCCGCTTCCCAGTCGATATCGAGTTGGGCAGCAATGCTTTGTAGGCGAGTAAGTAGTTGGGTATTGCCGCTGATTTCCATACGGCTCGACATCAAGACTTGGTTCTTGTCGGTCTCTTTTGCTAGGGCAATGAAATCTTTGAGTCGTCCCGAGATGCTCGCATCAACGCTGTCTTCCCAGTGACTGAGTAGGCGCACCTGGTCGCCAGAAAAACGCACCCAGAGTTGTTGGCTCGGCTGTGTGATTCGCACTGCGATAATCTGGTCGTCGATCAACGCCAGCTGCTGTCGGGTAGCTGGGTCGTAAGCCAAGGCCTTGTTAACTGCCGTTTCTATGGCTGCAAACAGGGCAAGCCTAGACGTAAGAATCAAGGTTTTACCCCACGATGCAGCGCGACAATGCCACCTGTCATATTGTGATAGCGGACCGCTTCAAACTCGGCATCGCGCATCATCCCGGCCAGGGTTTCTTGATCAGGGTGCATTCGAATAGACTCTGCCAAATACTGGTAGGACTCGGCATCATTGGTGACTAGCTTGCCCATAAACGGCAATACCTTGAATGAGTACTGGTCATAGATGCTCGACAGCCATTCGGTTTGCGGCTTAGAAAATTCCAAGACCAATAAGCGACCACCCGGCTTAAGGACCCGATGCATCGACCGCAATGCTTTGTTTTTATCAGTCACATTACGCAAGCCAAAGGCAATAGTAATGCAGTCGAAATGGTTGTCTGGAAAGGGCAGTGTCTCGGCATTGGCCTGCACAAATTCAATATTGTCGGCGGTACCACGATCGATCAAACGATCTCGGCCTACCTGCAGCATCGAGGCATTGATGTCCGCAAGTACCACCTGGCCCTGTGTGCCGACCAATTTAGAAAACATGGCAGTGAGATCACCGGTGCCGCCGGCGATATCTAGCACCCGATGGCCTTTACGGACACCACTGAGCTCAATAGTGAACCGTTTCCACAATCGGTGGACACCGCCCGACATCAAGTCATTCATGATGTCGTACTTTTGTGCAACCGAATGAAATACTTCGGCTACCTTTTCTTGTTTTTCAGCGACCGGAACCTGCTGGTAGCCGAAATCAATGGTGTCTTGCTCTGACATGAAGATGCGTCCCTATACAAATAAGGGTGATATTTTAAACGACTCGGGGGCAGAATACACGATGCAATCGCCTGAGGCGTCGATTGCTAAGCCCATCATAAGGCTCAGCGCCATTAAGGTAACTTGTGCGTTTTTAGCCAATCTAACAGGGTTGGTAAAGGCAGCGGTCTGGAGTACCAATAGCCTTGACCTTGATCGCAACCCAATTCATTCATGGTATTGCCCTGTTCTTGGTATTCGATCCCCTCAGCGACAATTTCTAGCGCCATCGTCTTAGCTATCAACATAATAGCTTTGTTTAGCTTTAACGCGCGTTCATCAGTCAAAATATTGTCCACGAACGATTTGTCGATTTTGATTTGATCGATTGGTAATGAATTTAATTGTGCCAGTGAGTTGTAGCCTGTACCGAAATCATCCAGTGAAATTTTTACCCCGATGGCGCGGTATTTATGCAACTGATTCACCAAGATAGCCTGGTTGCGGCTAACAGTCCCCTCGGTTAGTTCAATGCAGAGGTTTTCAGCAGGCACGTTATGCGCCTTGATGGTGGATTTGAAATAGCTAAAGAAGGCCTGGGTCTCCAACACAGAGGCGGACACGTTGATGGCGATATTGATATCTGAATGACCCAGTTCAGCCAGCTTTAGATAGTCGGTACAGGCGCGTTTAACCAAAAACCTTTCCAGTTCAAAGATAAGCCCTGAGGTTTCCGCGACCGGAATAAATTTTACGGGTGGAATAAAGCCACCGTCTATGGGCCAACGCATCAGAGCTTCAACCGCAACCGCCTTGCCGTCACTGAACCGAATTTTTGGCTGGTAGTGCAGTTCCAACTGTTGCTGTTCAATGGCTACCACCAGTAACCGCGCCAATTCCAGCCGTTCTTTTACTTCAGTGTCCATTTCGGGGGCGAAACTGACGTTGCTGCCACGTTCGTTGCGTTTGGCTCGGTGCAAGGCCATGGTGGCTTTTCGGAAGGCATCCTCTGAGTCGAGGCAGCTAGAAATGTGATGCAAGGTGCCATAAGACGCGGCCATTCTAATGTCCGAATGGTTGACTTTGATGGTGTCAGCAAAAATGGCATTGACCCGGCTAAAGGTCAATTCGGTGCTACGCCCAAGTACTGCAAACGTATCACCATAAATCCGGGCTGTTTGCCAACGGCCATCACCTAGGGCCATTAAGCGCCGAGCGATTTCTTTGAGTGTTGCATCGCCGACTTCTTGGCCCAATCCGTCATTGATGGTGCCAAACCCATCAAGGTTCATCACAACGAGATCATAGTGGCTGGCACTGGTGATTGCTGTATCTAACGCGTTGATTAATGCCGCGCGATTAGGCAATTGGGTAAGCCGGTCCGTCCAAGCCAACGCAGATAGGTGTTCAATCAACAACTGCTTTTCAAAGCCAATACGTACCGAGACCAATAGGACGGCTAATGCCTGCTGTTGTAGTGGTGTAATTGGGCTAGGCTGCGTTGTAACAAAATAGAATTCAGATGCACCGGCGGATGCCACCTTAAACGTACTCGGAATATGGCTGTCATTGTCGCCCAGTATTCGGGTGCTGGCAGCAATGGCCGTTATGCGATCGCTGGTAGGATCCAAAAGGGTGTCCGTGAACTCAGACAAGCTGCCTTGTGCGGCTAAGCAGCGCCATTGGCATTTGCTACCCACGCCGATACGGCGGACTACCATCATGTCTCCAGGACATTGAATCAGCGATTTAACGCCGTCAATGGCGACCAAGGCATAGCCAGGCAAGTCGGTTTCCTGCATGAGGGCATTGGCAATATTGGCCACTTCGACCATGTTGTCTTGGGCCATGCGCAACCGTTTGATCTGTTCATAGGCGCGCAGAGCCGCAGTAATGGCAGAAATCAGGTGGATACGGGTCAGTTCAGTCTTTAGCCGGTAGTCATTGATGTCGTATTTTGAAACAGCGTCCGCTTCGCGCGCTTGCCCTGGTTGGCCCGTGCGCAAAATCACCCGAATGTCTCTGTTTTTTAGGGTTTCGCGAATGGAACGTACAAGTTTCAAGCCGGCATCGTCAGTTTCCATCACGACATCGAGTAGGATAATGGCAAATTCAACCCCGCTCTCTAACAGCGTCATGGCCTCAGCGCTTGAAAAGGCATCATGCAGTTGGATGGGATGGCCGAGAATGCGTTCGTTTTTGAGGCTTAGGCGTGTCACCTGGTGCACAGATTCGTCATCGTCAACTACCAAGATATGCCAAGGAGTTAACGTCGTGGTGATGGCCGTCGAATCCGCGCAAGGCTCTGCACTGAATTGCAAAAGATCCGAATCTGATTCATGTGTCATAGTTGAACGGTTCCAAGCCATATGCATGGGTAGTAAAGAAATTGTTTGGGTGAAGTCATTTTCCCAATTATTAGGGCCTAGAGCCACTATTTAGGAGTATATGTTTGTTTGTGACTGTAAACAAAAAAGGATCGGTTTGCAGGTTACTTCGGTGGCAGGTTAAAAACAACGTGATAGCAATGACTTGTTTTGAGGTCGATTGTACACGCCTTGTATTCTGCCTATCGCAGACATAAAAAAGAAACCGTGGAGCTAGGCTAAATAACCCGCGGAGCTATGCTAAATAACCCGTGGAGCTAGGCTAAATAACCCCATATCCATAAAGATTTGGGTTTTATGACGTGTGGCAGGGTGCCCTGATAAAGGTGGGATGACCAGTTGCCATCATGATAGCATGAGGTGATGTATCGTTTAATGAAGAAGTCATCTCCAGTGAGGATGTATTGAAAGCCGACGTAGTTCGTTTACAACAAACTAGCTGGCAGACGATTTTTGCAAATCCAGAATCTGCGTTGTTGCTAGCAAAGGAATCCTACGATCTTGCCAAAAAATGGGGGCATGACACACTTGTGCCTTATTCGCTTCGGCTTATTGGTATGTGCGAAATGTACTGTGGCCGTTTCCAAATTGCGGGTGATTTCCTTGAGCAATCTATAGACAGGGCTTTGGCAATAGGTGATTTTGCTGCGGTTAGTCGGAGCTATAACAACCTAGGCCGCACCTATTTCGACATGGGTCAATTTAGTGTTGCCGTGCAGTATTATGAGACCGCTTTGTCTTTGGCGGTTCACAGTAGCGACCACAGTGTTGTTTTCGCATTGCGTTGCAACCTCATCAGACTTTATGAAACCCTAGAGGATCGTGTGGCATGTGACAAGTTGATCGACCAGCTCGCTGGTCAAGATTTTGACCTTGTTCCCGAGGGCATTCTTTGCGTTTATTATTATGTAAAGGTCGAACAATGCTTGGCCAGAGATCAGCTTGAACAGTTCGACCACTTTTTTGAACGGGCACATGCATTGGCCCAGACTGGTCAATATAAACGCATGCTATTTTCACTGCAGACCATCCGTGCGCACAAACGCTACCTACAGGGCGACGTGCAACCAGCCATTCAACAGCTGGAAGACATAGTGGTGAGTTCAGAATTTCATGTGCAGGGTATCGAGCGGTATCGGCTTTTACAGCTACTCGCGCAGTGGTACTTTTCTCAAGGAAATTCAACAGGTGTCTCACACTGTTTGGACCGCGCTTTGGCGCTAGAATCAGTCTCCTGGCCCCATCAGATTTTGCAAAATCTACATGCATTGGTTTCTGCATGTTTCGAGAAAGAGGGTGACTTTAAGCAGGCGTTGTACTTCGCCAACGAAGCCTATCGATTGTCCCGTGAATTGAAGCTAAGACAGCGAGAGGCCGTTCATTCAAGTCGGGCTAAAGCGACACAGGCGTTACACCAAGAAACAGCGCGCGTTCAGAAGCTTCTCGAACTGCAGGCGCTTGAGATGTTGCATGAACAAACCCTGCACATCAATAAAATTGGTCGTTCACTCGCCAGCACACTAGATTTCAGTGAAATGGGAATTCGGCTGTTTGAAGCACTGTCACCCGTGATGCCTGTGACCACCATATCTTTGGTAGAAATGGTGCCCGAGAGCCCGACCTTAGAGGTTGTGCTCGTGGTTGAAAATGGGGAAGTCAATTCAGATGGAATCGGCATTTTTAGTGCCAATAAGACCTATGCGAACAAGGTAGTAAACAGCCAAAAGATAGAAATATGTAACGATTTTAAACCAGAATCAGTCACATTAATCAAGGGCACCCGTGTGATTCCAAGGTCCGCACTGTTTTTGCCACTGATGCTTGGAGACCGTGTTGTAGGGGTGTGGTCAGTACAGTCAGAAAATGCCGGCGCCTATGAGAGTGGCCATATTGACTTGGTTGAAGCGGTTGCGCCCTTTGTCGCCATTGCATTCAATAACGCGCTCACCCACTTACACAATATTGAATTGATCGGCGACTTACACGACGAAAAAGTGGCTGTCGAAGTCGCACACAAGAAGGTGACGCATCAGGCGCTACACGATGCGCTTACGGAGTTGCCAAATCGCATCGCATTGTCGCGAACATTTTTGGATTCCGTTACAGCTGCAGCCCATCACGAAAGCACCTTTCATATCATCTTTTTAGATCTAAATGGTTTCAAACAGGTCAATGATGCACATGGTCATTCAGTCGGAGATGCGGTGATTCGAGCCATGGGCCAACGTCTTAAAACCTTTTTTAGAGAATCCGATTTTGTGTGCCGTCTTGGCGGTGACGAGTTTGTGGCTGTTGTACCTGGATTTCCAGACGGCAGGAAAACGGATATTTTTGTTGACCGCATCAGGGCCAATATCTCCAGAGATATCTGTGTGAATGGTCTGACTTTTTCCCTTGGGGTGAGTGTGGGTGTGGCAACCTACCCGCAAGATGGCGCGTCTCTTGACGAGTTATTGGTACGTGCGGATAAGTTGATGTATCGAGATAAAATGAAAAATCGGGCGTAGTCGACAGCGGATTGCCCCAACCGTAAAAGTCCTTTTTTAGGTTGTTGGCAATCTCAATGTACACAGATAGTTGATCCGTGCTGCCTTAATTTGCTCTGACATACCCCGTTCTGTCCGACTCTGCCATGGGTTACCCCTGTGCTGAATAGGCGACCGCTATCTCGCCTGCGACCTTTGCATTGTTTAATACCAAGGCAATGTTGGTTACCAAACTCACACCGTCGGTCAATTCAGTCACTCGCTTTAATAGGAAGGGGGTAATATTTTTGCCCTTGATGCCTTGTGCATCTGCTTCCGTTAATGCCTGTGAGATGTGTGCATCAATCATCTCGCGCGGCAGACTATCGGCTTCAGGTACTGGATTGGCAATCACCGCACCGCCTGTCATGCCCATAGACCATTGGGCCTTAAGGAAACGCGCCACGTCAGCAGGACTGTCGATGGCAAAATCGACGCCAAAGCCACTGTCACGGCTATAAAATGCAGGCAAGGCTGCGGTTTGAAAACCCAGCACTGGCACACCTTGGGTTTCCAAATATTCTAGGGTTAGGCCGATGTCGAGAATCGACTTTACCCCAGCACAGACCACTGCCACCGGTGTGCGCCCTAGCTCCGTAAGATCAGCAGATATGTCCATAGAATCGGAAGCACCGCGATGCACGCCGCCTATGCCACCGGTGGCAAACACCCGAATACCCGCCATGTGGGCGATAATCATGGTGGCCGATACCGTGGTTGCGCCGTGTTTACCCTGAGACACCACGTAAGGCAGGTCACGCCGCGAACACTTCATCACCGCATCGCCTTGTCGGGCCAACAGCTGTATTTCGTCGGTGGTTAACCCAACCTTTAATCGACCAGCAATGACAGCAATCGTGGCTGGAATCGCACCCGTAGCCCGCACTGCTTCTTCAACAGTGTTGGCCATCTCTGCATTCTGTGGCCAAGGCATACCATGAGAAATAATGGTGCTTTCTAGTGCCACAACAGGCCGGCCCTGAGACAAGGCGTCAGCCACTTCGGGTAAAATATCGAGATGCGTGTGTGTTATTGGTTGAGCCATGTGGATACCTTCTCAATAGACAATTCTGGGTGGTTTGCACCCGCGTATTCCAATGTGATGGCTGCACAGGCTTGCGCCCATTGCAGCCTGTCATTTCCCTGTAAACCCAAGGATTCTGCCACGATAAAGCCGGACAACAGGGCATCTCCAGCGCCATTGTCACTGACAACCGATACCTTTTTGGGCGGTACCGCACCTGTGCCATGGTGGTCACCGTAATACAGACCCTCTGCACCCAAACTGAGTAAAACCTGAGTAACACCGCGTGTGCGTAGTTGGGTGACGATGTCACTGTCACTGTGCGTCGTTCCCAAAAGCGCATGGGCCTCAGCACGGTTGAGTTTGAGTGTGTGGATGCGCTCCAAATGGGGTAGCAATCGCCGTGCCTTGGCTTGCGACACACAGTCGACATAGACCGGCGGTAGGCTGCTGGCCCGAAAAATTTCAGACAAGGCGGATACAGACAGATTGCAGTCCAGCACCAAGCCCGCAGCCTGCGCCCGTAATTGGGTGGTTTCTGCTAGGCGTGTGCCGTCGAGTAAATCCATAATGGCCATATCTGCAATGGCTACCTGTAACTGGCCTTTGGCATCCACAACAGACAAATAGCGGCTAGTAGGTGCTTCCGATAGGCGAAACACCGCCTGCGTGTCGATGCCAATGCCTTGGCAATGTGACAATAGCCAATCGCCTGAAGGGTCTTGCCCCACGGCAGAAATCAATCGGGTAGCGAGGCCCAGACGCGCTATATTTTCGGCGATGTTTCGCCCCACGCCACCAGCAGTATCGGTAACGCGTCCAGGATAGGAGTCAGGGTGTTGAATATCCGAAAAGGCTGCGCCTTGGCAATCGACGTTAGCGCCGCCAATCACCACCCAGTATGCGCCAGTGGGAAAGACATAGCCTTTTCCTTCAATATGGCCTTTTTTCATCAGGCGACTGATGTGCCCAGCGACCGCATTCCGGCTAATCCCCAGTTGGTCCGCTACGGCTTGCTGACTCAGCATAGGGGCGGCTTTTAGGATGTCTAACACCCGTTGTTCTTGTGTGGCCATAGTTGCTAAAGTGTCATAAGTGTCATTTAAGTTACATCATAGGGTGCAAATCGGTCTTTGTCTATGCAGGGGTCCTGTATTTCCGGTTAAAAAGTGACCGCGACACCCCGTGCAGTTAGGGTATACTGGCAAAAAACAGGCAGGCAATGGGTGCAAAGGAGTCAACAGTGATCACAGTTTTGGTAAATGGCGCCAAAGGCCGAATGGGGGCTGAAGTGATGGCCGCCGTGGCGCAGGCAGAAGGGCTTGATTTGGTTGGGGGGATTGACCGCGGTGATGATTTGGCGACAAGCATCCAACAGTTGAAACCCGATGTGGTGGTGGATTTTACCATTGCTTCGGCTGGCTTTGATAATGCCTGTACGATTCTCAACAATGGCGCCCGGCCCGTCATGGGCACCTCGGGCTTTCAGCAAGCCCAAATTGACACCTTGTCGGCCTTGGCAAAAGAAACGGGTTTGGCTGGGTTGGTTGCACCGAATTTCTCACTGGGTGCTGTGTTGATGATGCAGTTTGCAGCGCAGGCCGCTCGGTATTTGCCAGATGCTGAGGTGGTTGAGATTCACAGTCCGCAGAAGGAAGAAAGTCCATCGGGCACTGCGATTCGCACCGCTGAATTGATCGCGGCTGCACGTACCCAAAGCAGTCTGACGCCAAAGGGTACTGAACTGTTGGCTGGCGCACGGGGGGCTATATTGCATGGCGTTCCCTTGCACGCGATTCGGTTGCCCGGCGTGGTAGCGCAGCAGTCGGTGCTGTTTGGTGGGCACAGCGAAACATTAAAAATTGAACACCATTCGACCCATCGCAGTTGTTTTATGCCCGGTGTCCTATTGGCCTGTCGGAAGATTGTTGAACAGGATGGGTTTCTTTTCGGTTTAGAGCACGTCATGGACTAGGCTTTTGCCTAACACATCACATTGAAGGGGCAATACCATGTATGCAACGCTATTGATGCTACACCTATTGGGCTTGGTACTGGGTTTAGGCGGGGCGTTAGGCGCACGCCTGACCGGCGATTATGGGCGCAAGCACCCAGAGATGGGGCTGTTTCCGTTAGTCCAACAGTTTGCGCGGTTGAATGCGGTGGGCCTGTTGTTACTGCTGGTCACTGGGGTGTGGATGTCGATCAAGATGGGTGCCGATATGGGTGTCGCGACCTATCAAGTGAAGTTGATTTTGGTCGTCGTTCTGGTCGGATTGTCTGGCATGATCCATGCGAATATTGCCCGCTTTAAACGCCAGAAAGACCCCGTGATATTGCAAAAAAATCGCCGACTACAAACCGTCGCTATGGCGGTAACGCTCTTGATCGTGGCTTTTGCCACCGTCACCTTCTACTAGGTAAACCGGCAGGCTACCTCACAGGGTTAAGCCTGCCGTTTCAATCAGCGCTTAGGGATGCCTAGAAATCAAAATGCGCGCACCTTGACAGACCACTGCCGCACGCGCGATCGCCGCTAGGTTGTCTGACAGCAACTGGTGGTGGTGCGCTATTTCAGCAGGCCGTACCTGTGGATTCACTTCCTGAAGCGCTTCTAATCTGCTGATTTCAGCGCCCAAATTGGCGTGAGCAGCAGCAGATGCTGAGGCAATAAATTCTGGCAATCGCTGTTCCGATGCTCGTGCGGCTTGGTGGTACATGGTTTCAATCACTGACCGTATTTGCGCCATAATAGGGGCTGCTTTTTGCTTGCCGATGGGTTCCACTAACGCATTGAGTTGGTCAAATGACACGGCATGACCCAAGTCTTGTCCGTTTTGATTGACCAGCAAACGAAAAGGCTGCAAAGGCAAGAAACGACCAACCTGCAGATCATGGCTGGCTTGGGTCTCAAGCGTAAACCACAGCTCTAGTAACAGCGTGCCGGGTGGCAAGGCTTTCAGCGGCAGTGCGCCCAAACAGACATTGCCCATTTCACCGGTATAGATCATGGCCATCGACTCTTTCACCATAGGATGCTCCCAGGTTAAGTAGTCCATGTCATCGCGAGACAGTGCCTGTTTGCGGTCATAGGTCAGGGTGTTGCCATCGTCGCGCAGCCCCGGAAAATGGCTCACTAACTGGTGCTCACTTGGGCGGATAATAGAGGCCAAAGCACTGTGGGGTTCTGAGTCGATACCAAAGGTTGCAAACACCATTTCCATGTATTGTTGTAGCGGCTCGGCCAAGCTTTCTTGTTCAATGTGGGCAATGAGGGCCTGTGCTGGCGCCAACCGACAGCTGTTGCGTTCAAGCAAGGCATCACGTCCATCATGCAGTGCAGCCACGGCCTCAGTAGCAAAGGCATGGGTGTCGGCAACCAAAGACGCCAATGCTTCTGCCGTGGGTGCTTTCAAGGTGTCATACAGCCGCTGACGGAAATGGCTAAAGATATGATGAGCGGCGGCACAGCTGTGTTCAAAAATACCAATGCCCTGATGCAGCCAGTCGAATAGCGCGGATTGGGGGGTGTCGATCAAATAGGGAACGTGGATCTTGATGGTCTCGGTTTGTCCGATACGGTCAAGACGTCCAATGCGTTGTTCGAGTAAATCGGGGTCTTCCGGTAAATCGAACAACACCAAATGATGGGCAAACTGAAAATTACGGCCTTCACTGCCGATTTCAGAACAGATCAACACCTGAGCGCCCTGGTCGGTTTCAGCAAAATAGGCAGCCGCCCGATCACGTTCTATCAGGGTTAAATCTTCGTAAAAAGAAGCCGCTCGAATGCCAGCGCGCAGGTTAAGGTGTTTGTCGAGCGCCAATGCCGTTTCTGCAAAATGGCAAATCACCAACACCTTTTGGCCTTTCAGTGTTTTTAACTGTTGGATCAACCAGTCCACACGCGGGTCATTGGCAATCCACAGATCTTCGGGCAAACCCTGTTCTGGGCGCAAAGCGTCGCGGCCAGTGACAGAGAGGTACTGTTCTGGACAGGCCAGCGGGTGGGCGATCAATTGACGTCCTGGGAAGCCTTTGATGGCTGCGCGGGTATTTCGAAATAGCACGCGGCCGGTACCATGGCGATCGAGTAGCGTGTCGATCACGCTGTCAGCATCAGTGCCGATATCCGGTGTGTGGTCATGTAACCAATCACTGACTATCGGGTGCAAATCGGGGGTCAAGGTTGTCGCTGCAATGAGCTGCTGCACCACCGCATTGAGGGCAGCAAACTGGGTTTGCTCAGTAAGAAATAGTGAGAGATCGTGAAAGCGAGCAGGGTCTAGCAGGCGCAGTCGCGCAAAATGGCCCGCCATGCCGACCTGTTCAGGGGTCGCCGTTAGCAATAACAAGCCTGCTGTTTTTGCCGCCAGACGTTCAACAAACAGGTACTCAGGACTTGCTGCTTCGGGTTTCCAAGCCAAGTGGTGCGCTTCATCGACAATGACCATGTCCCAAGACGCGTCCAAGGCTTCGTCCTGTAGCTCTGGGTAGTCGATAAACATTGAAATAGGCGCGATGATCCGTTGTTCGGTCTCAAAGGGATTTTCGGAACCGTCGCTATCCAGTAAATCACGGACGCGTTCGGTGTCGAACGCTGAAAACGACAGTTGGAATCTGCGGAGCATTTCGACCAACCACTGGTGCATCAAACTATCGGGAACCAACACCAATACCCGCGAAGCCTGACCCGTCTGAATTTGTTGGTGTAAAATCATCCCGGCTTCAATGGTCTTACCCAGACCGACTTCATCTGCCAATAACACGCGCGGGGCATGGCGTTTAGCCACTTCATGGGCAATATAAATCTGATGGGGCAGCAGATCGGTGCGCGAGCCCAACAGTCCCTTTACCGGCGACAGTTGTTGGTGGTGGAGGTTTTGAATGGTGGCAATGCGTAATGTGTATTCACCAAGGCGATCAAGGTGGCCGGCGGTGAGACGTTGTATGGGGGTGGTCAACTGGATATAACAGCTCAGATCCATCTCAGAAATCTGTACATCCTGTCCAGCACTGTTTTCACACACATAGATAGAAATGCCACGCAGGCTGTGCACTTCAAGTACGGTAAAGCGTTCTTCCTGCATATTGTGCAGGTGGTCACCAGGGCTATAAATAATGCGGCTCAGGGGGGCTGACTCAGCAGCATAGGTACGGATTTCTTCTACAGCTGGAAAGTCGATCGTAATGCGACGACCGTCGACATTTGTGACAATGCCCAAACCCATTTTAGGTTCAGAAATACTGGCCCAGCGTTGGCCCACCAAAAATTCCATGCGGTTTCCTTTAGGTCATACAAGCGGTAACAAGCCTAGACCGACTGACGCAGCAATGCCACAGACAAGCGGTCGGTTGTGTTGATCCTGGTTCTCAAACAGGGATGCAGACGGGTGCTGCACCCCTAGGGTACTTATTCGAGTGCGTCTGTCGCCACGTGATAAATAGGGTCTTCAAGCATGTTGACCTCACACAGATCACCGGCTTTGCGTAACAACGTGCGACACTCTGGGCTGACGTGACGAATGTGCAGCTGCTTGCCAAGCGCGATGTATTTGTCGGCTAAGCCGTCGAGGGCTTCAACGCCTGAGTGATCAGCAATACGGCTGTATTGTAGTTCTACAATCACGTCTGCAGGATCTTCTTCAGGGGTAAACAGCTCTTTGAAGTTGGCAACGGAACCAAAGAATATCGGGCCATTAATTTCATATATCTTGCTACCGTTCTCATCGATGCTGGTTTTGGCATGGATGGTTTGGGCGTGCTTCCAAGCAAACACCAAAGCAGACACAATGACACCAACCACAACGGCCATGGCCAAGTCTGTGGCAACGGTCACGCCAGATACCAAGACCAACACGATGGCGTCTGACTTCGGAATCTTGCGAATGATGCGGAAAGAAGACCATTCAAAGGTACCCAGTACCACCATAAACATGACGCCCACTAGGGCAGCCAAAGGAATCATTTCGATTAATGGCGAGGCAAACAGGATAAAGAACAGCAGCAACAAGGCTGCAGTGATACCCGACAAACGGGTGCGGCCGCCGGAGTTAATATTGATCATGCTCTGACCGATCATGGCGCAACCACCCATGGCGCCAAAGAAACCGTTGACGGTATTGGCCAAGCCCTGTCCCAAACACTCTTGGTTGCCACGGCCACGGGTGTTGGTCACCTCGTCAATCAGGGTCATGGTTAACAGTGATTCGATGAGGCCAACCGCAGCCAAAATAAATGAGTATGGCAAAATGATCCATAGGGTCTGCAGGGTAAAGGGCACCTGAGGAATAGCAAAGGTGGGTAACGTGCCTTTCAGAGATGCGGTGGCTGCTTGCTCCGCAGGCACCATGTCACGCACAAAGTCGATGACGTTACGCGCATCCAATTGGAAGAAGATCGCGATACCGGTCACCACCAAAATCGCAGCCAAAGAGGATGGGATCGCGGTAGTCAATTTGGGTAGATAATGAATGATGGCCATGGTCAACAACAACAGTGCAATCATGGTGTAGAGCGTACTGCCTTCCATCCACACCCACATGCCATGTGGGTCCTTCACCATAAACTGGCCCAGCTGCGCCAAGAAAATCACAATCGCCAAACCGTTTACAAAGCCCAACATGACGGGATGCGGCACCAAACGGATGAATTTACCCAAGCGAAAGATACCCGCCAGCATTTGGATAATGCCTGCCAGGATGACGGCAGCAAACATATATTGGATGCCGTGTTCAGCGACCAAGCTGACCAAGACAACGGCCATGGCACCGGTAGCACCGGAAATCATACCGGGTCGTCCACCAAAAACGGCGGTGAGTAATCCCATCATAAAGGCGGCATACAGACCAACCATAGGTTCTACGCCGGCTACAAAGGCAAAGGCTACCGCTTCGGGAACCAGAGCAAGGGCAACGGTGATACCGGACAAAATATCGTCCTTGGCACTGGCGCGGTGGGCGCGAATCAGGTCAAACATGGGTATAAGCACTCCAATGGTCGGGCGGGTCAAAAAATGGGTCGCGACTATAGCAGATTGCGGCGGGGTTATCTAATGGCGCAGGTAGGCGGGGTGATCAAAAAAAGGTGCTGTGTAAAAAAGTGATGACCCTAGTGACTCTGCGGGTATGTGGTATTCAGACTTTCGGTGGCGAGACTATCGGGGTTTATCGGCTGCGTGAAATGGCCTATCACAACTTCGTGATAGGCACTGAGTCTGCTTAGCGGTATTCGACCTTTTCGACTTCGTATTCGGTATCGCCTTTGGGGGTTTTGACCACAATGGCGTCGCCTTCTTCTTTGCCCATCATGGCTCGGGCTATCGGAGAGGTGACAGAAATCTTGCCGATCTGCACATTGGCCTCATCTTCGCCGACAATCCGATAGGTCACGGTCTGTTCGGTTTCGGTGTTGTACAGGGTCACCGTGGTACCGAAGATAACCTTGCCGCTATTGGGTAGGCTTTTGATGTCGATTACTTGGGCGTGAGAGAGCTTGCCTTCAATTTCACTGATACGGCCTTCTGCAAATCCCTGTTGTTCACGGGCAGCATGGTATTCAGCATTTTCTTTTAGGTCGCCATGTTCGCGCGCTTCAGCAATCGCTTTAATAATGCGGGGACGGTCAACAGTTTTTAGGCGCAACAACTCTTCCTGTAGCGCCTTTTCTCCCTCTAGTGTCATGGGGATTCGGGTCATCGATTAAATTCCTATGTGCAAATCTTGTAGCCTGCGCACTGGCGAATCAGCCAGGTGTTCTCGCGCCATCATGGTGGCTTGGGCACCGGCTAATGTCGTTGTGTAATACACTTTGTGTTGCAGTGCATTGCGGCGTATTTCTGAAGAGTCATCGATTGATGCGCGGCCTTCAGTGGTATTGATGATGAAGTTTACTTCGTCATTCTTAATCATGTCTACCATGTGTGGTCGGCCTTCTTTGACCTTGTTGACGATATGACAGGTAAACCCTGCGTCGCGTATGGCTTTCGCGGTACCTGAGGTCGCATAGATTTCGTAACCCAATGCCTCTAATTTCGCAGCAACACCGATGATGCCCGGCTTGTCATTGTCTTTAACACTGATAATCACACGGCCATCCCGAGGGATTGCAGAGCCAGCGCCCAAAATGGCTTTGCCAAAGGCTTCGCCAAAGGTGTTGCCGGTACCCATGACTTCGCCGGTCGATTTCATCTCAGGACTCAAAATAGGATCGACGCTCGGGAACTTGTTAAATGGGAATACCGCTTCTTTTACCGAAAAGAAGTTCGGGATGATTTCTTGGGTAAAGGACAAATCTTGCAGGTTCTTACCCATCATCACCTTGGCGGCGATCTTGGCCAAAGAGGTACCAATGGCTTTTGACACGAAAGGTACCGTGCGCGATGCGCGGGGATTCACTTCAATGACATACAGTGCGTCATCCTGCCACGCCATCTGCACGTTCATGAGGCCGCGAACATCCAATTCCAACGCCATCTGTGTGACCTGATGCCGAATTTCATCCTGTACGGTCTTCGGTAGGCTGTAAGGAGGCAGTGAGCAGGCTGAGTCACCCGAGTGAACACCGGCTTGCTCAATGTGCTGCATGATGGCACCGATTACCACGGTGTTGCCGTCACTGACGCAATCGATATCAATTTCAATGGCATTGCCAAGAAAACGGTCTAGCAGTACCGGTGCATTGTTCGACACCTTCACTGCTGTTTTCATGTAATGCTCAAGTTCAGATTCTTGATAGACAATTTCCATGGCGCGGCCACCCAACACATAAGAAGGGCGTACGACCAAGGGATAGCCAATAATGCGTGCCTGTTCTATGGCGGCTTCTGCGCTACGGACAGTGGCGTTTTCTGGCTGCAATAGGCCGAGGCCTTGAATCATTTTCTGGAAGCGTTCGCGGTCTTCTGCACGGTCAATGGCGTCAGGACTCGTGCCGATGATTGGAACGCCGGCCGCTTCGAGGGCGCGGGCCAATTTTAGTGGTGTTTGGCCACCATATTGCACCACCACACCCATGGGCTTTTCGATGGCGGCAATCGCCAACACATCTTCAAGGGTCACGGGTTCGAAATATAATCGATCAGAAATGTCGTAATCAGTGGACACCGTTTCAGGGTTGCAGTTGACCATGATCGACTCAAAACCTTCTTCGCGCGCTGCAAATGAGGCGTGAACACAGCAATAGTCAAACTCGATGCCTTGACCGATACGGTTTGGTCCGCCGCCCAAGATCATCACCTTGCGGTTATTGGTAGGTGCTGCTTCACACTCTTCTTCATAGGTCGAATACATATAGGCCGTGCTGCTGGCAAATTCGGCGGCACAGGTGTCGACGCGCTTGTAAACCGGTGTGACACCGAGATTCAGACGGTGCGCTCGGACGATATCCTCCTTTGCACCGATTAGGGCGCCAAGGCGGAAGTCCGAAAAGCCTTTGCGTTTCAGGCTGCGCATGCGGTGAGCGCTGAGGTCAGCAAGGTTCTGTGTTGATAAGGCCTGCTCATCTTTGAGCAAGTCTTCAATCTGCACCAGGTACCAAGGGTCAATCCCCGTATGCTGGTAGATTTCTTCCATGGTGAGACCAGCGCGGAAAGCATCACCGACATACCACAGGCGTTCAGGGCCGGGTTCTTTCAATTCCCTAAGAATCTTGTCCATCTGCAAGCCGTCTTCAAATTGGGTCTCAAAACCGTGGCTGCCGACTTCAAGGCCGCGCATGGCTTTTTGCAGAGATTCTTGGAAGTTTCGGCCGATCGCCATCACTTCACCAACCGATTTCATTTGCGTGGTCAGACGGTCGTTTGCCTGTGGGAACTTTTCAAATGCAAAGCGTGGGATCTTGGTAACCACGTAGTCAATGGACGGTTCAAACGATGCGGGCGTCTTACCGCCAGTGATGTCGTTTTGGAGTTCATCTAGGGTGTAGCCAACCGCCAATTTGGCGGCAATTTTGGCGATAGGAAAGCCAGTTGCCTTAGAGGCCAATGCGGACGAGCGGCTCACACGTGGGTTCATTTCAATAATGACCATGCGACCCGTGTCGGGGCAGATACCAAATTGCACGTTAGAGCCACCGGTCTCAACGCCAATTTCACGCAAAACCGCCAAAGAGGCGTTACGCATAATTTGATATTCTTTGTCGGTGAGGGTCTGTGCAGGAGCAACAGTAATGGAGTCACCGGTGTGCACGCCCATGGGATCAAAGTTTTCGATTGAACAGACGATGATGCAGTTGTCCGCGCTGTCGCGTACCACTTCCATTTCATACTCTTTCCAGCCGATGAGTGACTCATCAATCAGCAGTTCAGAGGTCGGAGATAGGTCAAGACCGCGCAAACAAATTTCTTCAAACTCGTCTTTGTTGTAGGCAATACCGCCACCTGAACCACCCATGGTGAAGGAAGGACGAATGATGGTTGGAAAGCCTAGGGTTTCTTGAATTTTCCAGGCCGTTTCCATATCGCGCGCTATGCCAGAACGGGGTGTTGCCAAGCCGATGTTCTTCATCGCTTTGTCAAAACGCTCACGGTCTTCAGCTTTGTCGATGGTGTCAGCGTTTGCGCCAATCATTTCAACGCCATAGCGCTCCAAGACACCGTGCTTCTCAAGATCCAAGGCACAGTTCAAAGCCGTTTGGCCGCCCATGGTGGGTAGCAGGGCATCTGGCTTTTCCTTGGCGATAATTTTTTCAACTTCTTGCCATACAATGGGTTCGATATAGGTGGCATCGGCCATTGATGGGTCGGTCATGATGGTGGCGGGGTTGCTGTTCACCAAGATTACCCGATAACCTTCTTCGCGGAGTGCTTTACAGGCTTGAGCGCCAGAATAGTCAAATTCACAGGCCTGACCAATTACAATGGGGCCAGCGCCTAAGATCAGTATGCTTTTAATGTCCGTTCTTTTAGCCATGAAAATGCGTGCTCCGAATCTCTTGTTGTCCTGCACCGCCTCGGGGGTGGTGCCTATTCAATTTGTCCTGACAGTCTTACTGTTTTGCTTTCGCCATGAGTGCAACGAAGTGGTCAAACAGGTCGGCGCAATCTTGCGGACCCGGGCTTGCTTCTGGGTGCCCTTGGAAAGAGAACGCCGGCAAGGTTGCGTGGTGCAACCCCTGTAATGACCCGTCAAATAATGACCGGTGTGTCATCTTCAGGTGCTTAGGCAAACTGGTTTCGTCCACTGCAAAGCCATGGTTCTGGCTGGTAATCATTACGGTCTTTTTCGCGACATCTTCGACAGGATGGTTTGCACCATGGTGGCCAAATTTCATCTTTAAGGTTTTGGCACCATTGGCCAAGGCCAATAACTGGTGGCCTAAGCAGATGCCAAACATCGGGATGCCGGTGGCCTGCAAAGTCGCAATGGCTTTGATCGCGTAGTCGCAAGGCTCTGGATCGCCAGGGCCGTTGGAAAGAAAGACGCCATCGGGCTGCAATGCCAAGACATCGGAGGCCGTTGTCTGTGCCGGTACGACTGTGATGCGACAGCCGCGGTCGGCCAGCATCCGTAAAATATTGTGTTTGACGCCATAGTCATAGGCGACGACATGGTAAGGCTGTGTGATGCCGTTCTTAAACCCAGCGCCCAGCTCCCAGCTGCCCTCAGTCCACTCAAAACGTTCAGTGGTGGATACCTGCTTGGCTAAGTCCATGCCTTTTAGGCCAGGGAACGCTTGTGCCTGTGCGATGGCGTCGCTGTCAGATGCGCCGTCACCTGCGATGATGCAGCCATTCTGCGCGCCCTTGTCACGCAAAATGCGGGTGAGGCGACGGGTGTCAATGCCGGCAATCGCGACAATGCCTTGTTCTTTCAAATAGTCAGACAGTGTTTGGGTGCTGCGGAAGTTGCTGGCGCGTAGCGGTAGGTCTCTGATGATCAGGCCCTTTGCCCAAGCCTTTGAAGACTCATTGTCTTCGGGATTGATGCCGGTGTTGCCAATATGGGGATAGGTGAGGGTGACCATTTGTTCCGCGTATGAAGGATCAGTGAGGATCTCTTGATAACCGGTCATTGCAGTATTAAAAACGACTTCGCCACTGGAGGAGCCCAGTGCGCCGATTGCGATTCCGCGGAAGATGCTGCCATCTTCTAATGCAAGTAAGGCAGGTGTACTCAAAGCAAGTTCCTCATCGTGATGAATGATTGGGTCAGGTATCTGAAACTTGTATTTTAGAGGGTGCCCAGTCACTGGCAAAACCCCCTGCATCAACAAGACCTTTGGACATGCTTTTGCTGGCAAAATGCTATCGGCAAGGGTCACCATACCCCTGCTAGAATCTGCCGAGCCCAAATTGTCGCGGATTCTACGGATTTAGCCATGTCATGTCCAGTTAGAATAGGCTTAAAGGCGGTCAAAAAACAGCAGGGATTGCATGCAGTCTGGGTAAGGCAAGTAGGGTGTAGGTAGGGGCGGTTGCAGGTGGTGAAGACGGCACCAGCAGCCAGTGCTGCCGATGCCCGGTAAGGCGACGGACGCCGCCTTGCTGTTGGGTGTTAGAACTCGTCGTCGCTCAGGGCCATCAAGGTTGAGGCACCAGCCTTTACTTTGGCTTGATAGGCATAGGCTTCAGGCAGTAATTTCTGAATAAAGAAATGGGCTGTCTTCAGCTTACCACTGCAAAAAGCATCATCGGCCTGAGGTAAAGCAGCCGCTGCCATGCGCGTCCACATAAAGGTCATGGCGACCAATCCAAACAGGTTGAGATAGTCGACACTGGCTGCGCCAATAAAGTTCTTATCTTCTCCACTGTGCGTTGTAACAAAGTCGGTGGTGTCTTGCAGCAAATCGTTAGCGGCATTCAATGCCGTAACAAAAGGTGCCAACGCGGCATCCTGTGGCATTTGGATAATATAGTCGGCAATTTCAGCGCCAAAATCTTTGACCCACACACCTTGATTGGCACTGACTTTCCGGCCGATAAGATCCAAGGCTTGGATGCCGTTGGTGCCTTCATAAATCTGTGCAATGCGGGCATCACGAACGAACTGCTCCATGCCCCATTCGCGAATATAGCCGTGACCGCCATAGACCTGTTGGCCCAGTACGCAGTTTTCAAAACCGCGATCGGTAAAATAGGCTTTTGCAATCGGGGTTAACAAGGCCACCATGTTAGAGGCTGACGACTTAACGACATCATCGGAGTGGTGCTTTGCTATATCTAACTTCATGCCGACAAAGGCAGCAAAGGCACGACAGCCTTCGGTATAGGCTTTTTGTGTGAGCAACATGCGCCGCACATCAGGATGCACCAAGATGGGGTCGGCGATTTGATCGGGGTGCGTAGCACCAGTCGGTGCGCGGCTCTGTAAGCGGTCTTTGGCATAGGCCAAGGCGTTTTGGTAGCTCACGTCAGCCAAGCCAATGCCCTGTAGGCCAATGGTCAAGCGCTCATAGTTCATCATCGTGAACATGGCAGCCAAACCCTTGTTGAGATCGCCAACCAAATAGCCCTGAGAACCATCAAAATTCATAACGCAGGTTGATGAGCCTTTGATGCCCATTTTGTGCTCAATGGATCCGCACGATACCTGGTTGCTATCACCCAAATTGCCTTCCGCATCCACCTTCACCTTGGGAACGAGGAACAAAGAAATGCCGCGTGGGCCCGCTGGCGCATCCGGTAACTTGGCCAATACCAAGTGAATGATGTTTTCAGTCAGGTCGTGGTCACCACCGGTGATAAAGATTTTGGTGCCGGTGACTGCATAGCTACCATCGTCTTGAGGCACTGCGCGGGTACGAATAATGCCAAGATCGGTGCCGGAATGGGCTTCGGTTAAGCACATAGAGCCTGACCAAGTACCTTCATACATCTTGGGAAGGAATAAGGCTTTAAGTGTGTCGCTGGCGTGGGCGTTAATCGCCAAGCAGGCGCCCGTGGTTAATGCCGGATACAGGGCAAACGAGCTGTTCGCTGCATACAGCATTTCTTCAAACATAACGGTGAGCATTTTAGGCATGCCTTGGCCACCGTAATTGGGCTCGCCGCCTAGGCCAGCCCAACCACTTTCTGCAAAGGTATTATAGGCTGTTGAAAAACCGCTCGGGGTTGTGACAATGCCTTCCTGCCACTGGCAGCCTTCTTCATCGCCTTGGCGGTTGATCGGTGCCAACACGTTTTCACAAATTTTGGCGCCTTCTTCTAAAATCGCTGCCGCCAAATGATCAGACGCTTCTTCTGTTCCTGGCATAGAAGCCCACAAAGCAGGCGCATTAAAAACGTCATTTAAAATAAATTGCATGTCCCGCAAAGGCGCTTTGTATTCTGCCATTTTCATCATCCTCGTGACCGGTTAAAAAACAACAATGCCCTCTTAAAACAAGAAGGCATGTCGTCGATAAGCTATGTGCTTAAAGGTGCGCTTAGAATGCGAAGTGTTCTGCATCCAAAGCCATCATTGACTCTACACCATTTGTCATCATCGCCTTATGACCTGCGACACGTGGCAACATACGTTGGAAGTAGAACCGTGCGGTTGCGATTTTGGCCTTGTAGAAATCAGCGTCGTCGGTGCCCGCTGCTAATTTTTCCATGGATTCACGCGCCATATCAGCCCAGAAGTAAGCTAGGGTAATAAAACCTGAGTACATGAGGTAGTCGACCGATGCGCCGCCCACTTCTTCGCGGTTTTGGCTGGCTTTCATGGCCAATTCCATGGTGACCGCGCCCCATTCTTTGTTTAGTCCAGACAATACGCTGGTGAATTCAGCAATGTCGCCTTCAGCGTTGGCTTCACAGAACTTATGAATCACCTTGGTAAATGTTTTCAGTGATTCGCCCTGTGTCATCATCACTTTGCGGCCCAGAAGGTCCAAAGCCTGAATGCCAGTAGTGCCTTCATACAGCGTCGCAATGCGGGTATCACGAACGATCTGTTCCATGCCCCACTCTTTGATGAAGCCGTGGCCGCCATAAATTTGGATGCCGTGGTTTGCGGCTTCTAGACCCATTTCGGTTAAAAATGCTTTGGCGATCGGCGTTAAGAAACCAAGCAGCTCAGTGGCATGATTGACTTCGTCAGCGTCTTTGCTGTGCGCCACGGTGTCGACCAAGAATGAGCAATAATAAATCATCGCACGACCGCCTTCTGCTACTGCCTTCTGTGTCATCAGCATGCGGCGTACATCGGGATGCACGATAATAGGGTCAGCGGCTTTTTCAGGAAACTTAGGGCCGGTGAGTGAGCGCATAGCCAAACGGTCTTTGGCATACTCAAGCGAGCCTTGGAACGACAATTCAGCAGCGGCAACGCCTTGCATTGCGGTACCCAAACGGGCGACGTTCATGAAGGTGAACATGGCTTTAAGCCCTTCGTTTTCTGCACCTAGCAAATAGCCTTCTGCGTCGTCGAAGTTCAAAACGGCAGTGGAGTTGCCGTGAATACCCATCTTGTGCTCAAGTGCGCCACAGGTCACGCCGTTTGAGCTGCCGTCAGCCTTAAGCTTTGGCACGATGAACAACGAAATGCCCTTGGTGCCTTCAGGAGCGCCAGGCAAACGGGCCAGTACCACATGAATGATGTTGTCAGTGAAGTCGTGATCACCAGCAGAGATAAAGATTTTGGTGCCGTTAATGCTGAAAGCGCCATCAGCTTTGTTGTCGGCACGGGTCTTGAGTAGGCCCAAGTCAGAGCCGCAATGCGGTTCAGTCAAGCACATGGTGCCGGTTACTTCGCCCGTGATCAGTGGCTCAAGAAAACGTGACTTCTGCTCGTCTGTACCGAAGGCTTCAATGGTGTGCTTAGCGCCATGGCTCAGGCCGGGATACATGCCCCATGCCCAGTTGGCCGTAGAGGCCATTTCGCTGATATAGGTTGCGATTGACTCAGGAAGGCCCTGGCCGCCATGTTCTACACTGGACGCAATACTAGGCCAGCCCGCATCGACGTATTGTGCATAGGCTTCTTTAAATCCAGCGGGTGTAATGACTTTGCCGTCCACTAGCTCACAGCCGTCGTCACCAGAAATATAGAGTGGCGCGAGGACCTGTTCGGAGAATTTAGCGCCTTCAGTCAAAATGGCATCAACCATGTCTCGTGACGCATCTTCAGCGCCAATCTTTTCATAATGGGCTTCAGATTTTAACAATTCATGAGCAACAAACTGCATATCACGAAGTGGGGCTTTATAAGCTAGCATGGTCTTATCCTTCTGAGTAATACGTGCAAATGCGGTGCATTCATTATTATGAATTCTAGTATAAATTCAAACAGTTGTTTGAAATCTAAAATTTATCACCTACCTAGGTCAAATACTTAGGTCAATTTCTATTCATTTAGAGTGGTTATCGGTAAATTTATATCGTTTTCTTAACTTTAAGTTAATAGTGGTCACGCAAAACCCCCAAAACCTACCAGTCATAAAAAAACCCAGTAGCCACATTGACTACTGGGTTTACGGCAATCCGATTGATCTGGATTACTTCATGTTGGCCAATACACCATTTAATGTCGCGCTTGGGCGCATAACACGCGCAACAGCTTCAAGGTCATAATGGTAGTAGCCTTTTAGGTCAGCAGGGCTGCCCTGAACCGAAGACAATTCTTTCAGAATCTTGTCTTCATTCTCAGTCAGCTTTTTGGCCAAAGGTGCAAAGGCTTTTGCCAGTTCGGCATCGTCAGACTGCGCAGCCAAGGCTTGTGCCCAATACTGAGCCAAGAAGAAATGGCTGCCACGGTTGTCTAGTTCACCTGTTTTGCGAGAAGGCGACTTGTTGTTTTCAAGTAACAAGCCAGTGGCGGCATCAAGGGTCTTGGCGAGCAACTTGGCGCGGTCATTGTTTTGCTTCATGCCTAGCTCTTCGAGCGATACTGCCATAGCCAAGAATTCACCCAGTGAATCCCAGCGCAAATGGTTTTCTTCAGACACCTGTTGTACGTGCTTCGGTGCAGAACCACCAGCGCCGGTTTCGTACATGCCACCACCAGACAGCATGGGTACGATGGACAACATTTTAGCAGAGGTACCCAGTTCCATGATCGGGAACAGGTCAGTCAGGTAGTCGCGCAATACGTTACCAGTCACTGAGATGGTATCTTTGCCACGTATGATGCGTTCCATAGAGTTACGAATTGCTTCGTTGTAGCCCATGATCTGTAAATCCAGACCCTTGGTGTCATGGTCTTTTAGATAGGTCTTCACTTTCTTCATCAATTCAAGATCGTGCGGACGCTCGTCATCTAACCAGAAGATGGCTGGCGTGTTGGAGTTGCGTGCGCGGGTGACCGCCAACTTAACCCAATCTTTGACCGCTTCATCTTTGGTCTGACAGGCGCGCCAGATATCACCTTTTTCGACATTGTGCTCCATCAATACCTTGCCGGTACTGTCAACAATGCGCATGACACCGTTGTCGGTCTCTTCAAAGGTTTTGTCATGTGAGCCGTATTCTTCGGCTTTTTTGGCCATCAAACCGACGTTTGGCACGCTGCCCATGGTCGTAGGATCGAAAGCGCCATTGGTTTTGCAGAAATTGATGACTTCCTGATAGATTCGCGCGTAGGTGCTTTCAGGCATAACGGCTTTGACATCTTTTAACTTGCCATCAGGGCCCCACATTTTCCCAGAAGAACGGATCATGGCAGGCATAGACGCATCAACAATCACGTCACTCGGTACGTGTAGGTTAGAGATGCCCTTAACGGAATCTACCATGGCCATTTCAGGGCGGTCGGCGTAACAGGCTTGGATGTCATGCTCGATTTCTTCTTGCTTTGAACGTGGCAAGCTAGAAATCTTGTCGTAAACACTGCCTAGGCCGTTGTTGGGATTAACACCCAATTCAGCAAATAACGCCCCGTGCTTGTCAAACAACTTCTTATAGAACACTTTTACCGCGTGACCAAAAACGATCGGGTGCGATACTTTCATCATGGTGGCTTTTACATGGAGAGACCACATCACACCATTGTCTTTCGCGTCATGAAGGCTGTCTTCAAAGAAGGCGCATAGCTTGCTGCAGCTCATGAACATGCCGTCGATGATTTCACCTTTTTCGAGGTGTAACTCTTTCTTCACCTCAACGTTGCCTTTGGCATCAACAAATTCGATACGCACGTCAGTCGCTTCTTTCATGGTGGTCGACTTTTCGCTAGAGAAGAAGTCGCCGCCACGCATGTAGTCAGCATGTGACGTAGAGGCCTTGCTCCATTTGCCCATCGAGTGTGGGAATTTGCGAGCGAAGGCTTTTACAGCGCCAGGTGCGCGACGGTCAGAGTTGCCTTCACGCAATACCGGGTTCACAGCACTGCCCAAAATTTTGGCGTAACGCGCCTGAACGGCTACTTCGGCTTCAGACTTAGGGGCTTCAGGGTAGCTAGGGATGTTGAAACCCTGGCCCTGCAACTCAGTGATACAGGCGCGTAGCTGCGGAATCGAGGCGCTGATGTTGGGCAGCTTCACGATGTTGGCGTTGGGATCCTGTGTCAACTTGCCCAAAAAAGACAGGCCATCAGTCACCTTTTGGTCGGCTGATAGGTGCTCAGGGAAAGCTGACAATACGCGGCCAGCCAAAGAGATATCAGTGAGCTCGACATCGATATTCGCATGTGACGTAAAGGTGCGAATGATCGGCAGCAGCGAAACAGTCGCTAACGCCGGAGCTTCATCGGTCAGGGTGTAGTAAATAGTAGGGTTGGATGTAGTCATTTTGTCCTCAATTAACGTTTTTTGACGATAAGGCTACCAATAGAGTAGCCGGCTCCAAATGAGCAAATCACCCCAATACTGCCTGATGGCAGATCATCGGAGTGACGCGTAAAGGCAATAATTGAACCGGCAGAGGCCGTGTTGGCAAACTCGTCAAGAACGATGGGGGCGTCTTCGCCACCTGGCTCTTTACCGATGAGCTTGCGCACGATCAGCTGGTTCATATTGATATTCGCTTGATGTAACCACCATCGCGTGACAGCGGTTTCAGTCAGGTCGAGCTTGTGTAAATGGTCTTGCATGTGACGAATGGCCATAGGGCACACGTCTTTGAATACTTTTCGGCCTTCTTGGTGAAACAGCTTGTCAGCGCTATAGGGATCCGCGTCTGACGCCCGGGTGACATAACCGAAATTCGATCGAATATTATTCGAAAATTGCGTTTCCGCCTTGGTGCTTAAAATCTCGTACTGGTGGTCACTGGTAGCCAAGTCGCCATTTTCGATGACGATGGCAGTCGCCACATCACCAAATATAAAGTGGCTGTCACGGTCGGTGTAATTCACCTGGGGTGACGTCAGTTCAGGATTGATAACCAAAACGGCACGGGCCGAACCCACGGCAACCATTTCATAGGCGCGGTGTACGGCGAAGGTTGCTGCGGAACAGGCAACCAACATATCAAATCCAAATCCTGCAATGCCTAACGCTGCTTGCACTTCAATAGCGATGGCAGGGTAAGCGCGCTGGGTGTAGGCGCAGCTGACAATCACTGCATCAATATCTGCAGCTGTTTTGTTGGCATTCTTCAGCGCGATAGTGGCCGCGTTAACTGCCATTTCTGCTTGCTGTGACAATACGTCGTCGGGACGTTCCTCTATGTCAGGTCGCATCCGGTTGATGTCCAATATGCCTTTTTTCTCGAATGCATACCGGCTCTTGATGCCAGACGCCTTTTCGATAAAAGCGGCATCGCTCATCGGCTTCGGCTCGCAGGTGCCTGCGGCAATTTCCGCGGCATGCTCGAGGTTGTATGCCTCCGACCACGCATTCAGAGCAGTAACCAATTCTTGGTTAGAAATGCGATGCGGTGGCAGCCAAACACCCTTACCACTGATGACAACAGATTGTGACATACTGAGGTTCCTGAATGTAAAACGACTATTGTAGGCTATCAGTACCTCACAGCCAATGGCATGACAACGGGGCTATGTCAGTGTTTGGCAACATTTTTGGGCACCCAGTCAAAAAACCACCGATAAATAACCTACTACCTTTGTTGGTTAATTGACGGAAAAACGCTATTATTGCGCCTCAATCATACAGTTGTTGGTCTATGCAAACGAATCCTACCCCCCTATATTCGTATCCAAAATATTGGGCAGAATGCTTTGGTGTGTCACCATTTTTACCTACCAGTGCCGAAGAAATGGCCGCTCTGGGGTGGGACAGTTGCGATATTATCTTGGTCACGGGTGACGCCTATGTCGATCATCCCAGTTTCGCTATGGCGGTTATTGGCCGAACACTGGAGGCCCAAGGGTTCCGTGTCGGCATCTTGGCGCAGCCTGAATGGCAAGATAAAGACAACTTCAAAAAGCTGGGCAAACCCAATTTATATTTTGGTGTGACCGCTGGTAACATGGATTCCATGATCAACCGCTATACGGCCGATCGTCGTATGCGTCAGGACGATGCCTATACCCCAGGCAATATCGGCGGACGCCGACCTGACCGTTGTGTCACGGTCTATACCCAAAAATGCAAAGAAGCCTATAAAGATGTGCCGGTAGTGATTGGTGGTATTGAAGCCAGCTTGCGCCGTTTGTCGCATTATGATTATTGGAGTGACGACATGCGTCGCTCAGTTTTGCTAGACAGCACGGCTGATTTGCTGGTGTATGGCAATGGCGAGCGCGCCATTATTGATATTTCACATCGCTTGGCCAATGGCGAAAATATCAAAGACATTACCAATTTGCGTGGCACGGCATTTTTACGGAAACAGATTCCGGACGGTTGGCGTGAAATTGATTCCACCGATATTGATCAGCCAGCAGGTGTCAAACCAAAGCAGAATCCGTATCAAACCACCGAAGCGCTGGATGCCAGCGATGCTGCACCGGCTAAGATACCGGACGGCAGTGTCCAGGTTATCGATTTGGTGCCGCGCCCCGATTTACTCAAAAGCGATCCGAGCAATACCTATATCCGTTTGCCGTCGTTTGAGAATGTGCGAAAGGACCCGATCCTGTATGCACACCAAGACCGTATCTTTCACAAAGAGACCAACCCAGGCAACGCGCGTCCCTTGGTTCAGCTCCACGGCCGCAATGATATCTGGGTGAATCCGCCACCAATTCCTTTGACCACAGAAGAATTGGATTGGGTGTTTGAGCATGCGTATCAGCGTCAGCCGCATCCGAGTTATGGCGATGCCAAAATACCTGCGTATGAGATGATCCGTTTCTCGGTCAACATCATGCGCGGTTGTTTCGGTGGCTGTACCTTCTGTTCAATTACTGAGCATGAAGGCCGGATTATTCAAAGCCGTTCTGAAACCTCGATTTTGGATGAAATTGAAAAAATCCGAGACAAGACGCCTGGCTTTACTGGCATGATTTCAGATTTGGGCGGACCGACCGCCAATATGTACCGCTTGGGCTGTAAGGATCCAAAAATCGAAGCAAGCTGCCGCCGATTGTCTTGCGTGTATCCGACTATCTGCGCGAACCTCAATACCGATCACAGCCCGACCACGCAGCTGTACCGTAAGGCACGGGCATTGAAAGGCGTGAACAAAATCGCGATCGCTTCAGGCTTACGTTATGACTTGGCCATTGAAGATCCTGAATATGTCAAAGAACTGGTTACACACCATGTCGGCGGTTACCTCAAGATTGCGCCTGAGCATTCTGAAGAAGGGCCCTTGTCGAAGATGATGAAGCCCGGCATGGGGTCTTATGATCGATTCAAGGTGATGTTTGAGAAGTATTCTAAGGAAGCAGGCAAAGAGCAGTATTTGATTCCTTATTTTATCTCCGCACATCCGGGTTCGACGGATGAAGACATGATGCACTTGGCGCTATGGCTGAAGCAGAACAAGTTCCGGGTTGATCAGGTGCAGAATTTCTATCCGTCGCCGATGGCATCGGCTACCACCATGTTTAAAACAGGCTTAAATCCATTAAAGCCGGTACGCCGCAGTAAGAATGATGTGGTGTTCAGTGCCAAAACCAAAGAGCAGAGACGCCTACATAAGGCATTTCTGCGGTATCACGATCCCGAAAATTGGCCCATGTTACGCGTGGCATTGAAAAAAATGGGTCAGATAAAACTCATTGGGCGAGGCAAAATGCATTTGGTGCCACCAGAGTCAGGTCGTGAAATGGCGGCAAAACGCGGCAAGCCAACGTGGCAAACGGCACGCACACAGCATACCGGTTTGCCCACCAATCCTAAAAAACGACGCTAGGCGTTGTCTTGCATCGTGACGGGTAGCGGCTGATTTTCTTTCACCGCTTCCATCACGATGTAACTCTTTGACTCCTTGATTCCCGGTAAGTTGATCAGTAAGTCTCCCAATAGCTGGCGGTATTCTGACATTTCAGAAATACGGGTTTTGAGCAAATAATCGCTTTGACCACTGATGAGATGACATTCCATGACATTGGGTAACGCCGACACGGCCTTTTTAAAGTCGTCAAAGGCACTGGGGCTTTGGTAGTGCAGGCTGATTTCGACAAACACCAGCAAGTTCAACCCAATCGCGGTCGGGTTGACGATGGCTTGATAGCCTTCAATGATGTGTTCTTGTTCGAGTCGTTTTACCCGCTCCATGCAGGGGGTGGTACTGAGGCCGACTTTGTCTGCCAATTCCACATACGAAATACGGCCTTCCTGCTGTAGAATGCGTAAAATATTGAGATCGATGCGGTCTAATTTCCGCTCTGATTTCCGTACACCTACTCTCATAAAAACAGTCCTTCAGGTTGCGCTTGGGCGATATCACCACAGAATTTGGAGTAATGCTAAACCATGATACCACTATCGCTCTATATTCATTCGCCTTGGTGCATTCGAAAGTGCCCCTATTGCGACTTTAACTCGCACCAAGCCCCTGATGAATTGCCAGAACAGGCCTATGTTGACGCGGTGTTGCGAGATTTTGACGCGGACTTGCCACTGGTGCAGGCCACTAGCATTCACAGCGTTTTCATCGGTGGTGGAACGCCCAGTTTGATGTCAGGTGGTGCCGTTCAGTCGCTATTGGACGGCTTGCGTGCACGTTTGCCTTGGGCAGCCGGTGCTGAAGTGACCCTAGAAGCCAATCCAGGTGCCAGTGAAGCCAATCGATTTAAAGCTTACGCCGCCGCCGGTATTAATCGGTTGTCCTTGGGTGTTCAGAGTTTTGACGATCAGCATTTACAACGACTGGGACGGGTGCATGGGCGACAAGATGCACTGGCCGCATTCGCTATGGCTCGGGAGGCCGGCATACAGCGCATCAATATTGATTTGATGCATGGGCTGTCCGAGCAGACAATTAAAGGGGCGCTCGCAGACCTGCAGCAGGCGATCGATCTCGGACCCGAACATATTTCGTGGTACCAACTGACCATCGAACAAAACACCGCTTTTTACAGCCAACCACCGGTGCTACCGGATGAAACCGTATTGTGGGATATTCAACAGCAGGGTCAGGCATTGCTGGCGGCGGCCGGTTATCAACAATATGAGGTGTCGGCCTATGCGAAGGTCGGTGAGATGAGTCGTCACAACCTCAATTACTGGCAGTTTGGCGACTATGTGGGCGTTGGACCCGGAGCCCATGGCAAACTCACCCAGCCAGGTGGCGACATTGTACGCACCCGAAAGCACCGTATGCCCGACCGCTACTTGGCAGCCATTATCCATCGTGTTGAATCGACGCCCGTGGTGGCGTCGGAATTGGTGTTTGAATTTATGCTCAATGCATTGCGGTTGCGTGACGGTTGCGATTGGACCCTGTTTGAAGTCCACACTGGGATGGATCGCGCTAGTATTGCGCCCTTATGGGCGGATTTGGTCAAAAAAGAATGGGTGCTACCGGATCGCGTGGCCACCACCCCAGTCGGTTACCAGTATCTCAATCGGGTCGTTGAGGCCTTTTTGTAATCCGACCATACCAACAGAGACAGGGCAATCACCCCCGCCCACCAACAATAGGGAATCACTGTGAATATTGATCAGCTGTTTGGACAAATCCCCGCGTTTTCGACACCGCTTTCCCCGATAGAAGCGGTCGTGGTACCTGACAGTTGGTCGCAAGGACGAACCGTTTTTGGTGGAATCAGTGCAGGCTTGCTCTACCAGGCAATTGTCAATCAATCGGAAACCCCTTTGGTGCTGCGTAGCCTGAGCGCCCATTTTTTGCGACCCTTACAGGTGAATACGCCATTTGCCATTCAGGTCGACATTCTGCGGCAGGGTAAAAATACCGCTGTAATTGAAGCCCGCGCTCTTCAAGCAGGTGCGGTGTGTGCGTCTATCACCGCCTGTTTTGGTGTCGCCAGAGCGACCAAGGTGGTAGTAAAGGCGGAAGATCAGCATGGCATGCGGCCGCCGAAACGGGGTCATATGATGATGAAGATACCCGGTGTTGGGCCCGCATTTTTGCGACACGTCGACCTTGATATCGTCACGGGAGGCTTGCCATTCTTAGGGAAGAAGTCAGCAACCTATGCAGGCTATATGCGCTTTAAAAAGGCGCCTGCTGTGGTTACCGACGCGCACATAATTGCGCTAATTGATTGTTGGCCACCCACTGTACTTCAGATGTTTAAAGGACCAGCGCCTGCCAGTACCCTGAGTTGGAATCTTGAATTTATACATCCCCACCGCCCGATTGCACCGGCTGACTGGCTGGCCTATCACGCCACAACCCGTCAGTCTGATGAAGGCTATGCCCACACGGAAGCCAATATTTGGGATGCTGAGGGTAAATTGGTGGCGATCAGCCGGCAGGTTGTGGCGGTGTTTGCTTAATCAACAGCACAGATGCGGGGTTTTAGGGGAGTTCGGCTTGCTCATGGCACCAGCTTTCAAAAATCAACTGTGCGGCGAGTGAGTCGATATCACGTTTTTTGAAATCACGGTTGCGGCGGTCCTGTGCCAACAAGATGCCTTTGGCTTCGAAACTGGTCAGCCGTTCATCCTGTAGGGCGATGGGAACCGCAAAGCGCCCGTGGATGCGGTTACTGAACTTCACTGCACGGGCAGTAATCTCACTGTCAGTGCCGTCCATATTGATGGGTTTGCCAACCAAACAGAGGCTTGGTTGCCATTCTTTGATGAGCGCTTCAATGTGGCTCCAATCAGGGATGCCGTCTTTGGCCCGTAAAGTTGGTAGTGCTGTTGCGGTACCCGTGAGTTGTTGGCCAACCGCTACACCAATCCATGACAGGCCATAATCAAACACCAATACCAATCCGTTTTGCGGCGCCATATTAGAAATCCAAGGTCAGTGTGCTGATAAAACGCCAGGTACGAATGATCTCAAGCTCATCAAACTCAGACCGCATGTCTTCAGTAAAGGGCGCATAGGGTGATGCGAGTCGTGCCACACGCTTGGCTGCGTCGTCCAAAATAGAATGTCCTGATGACTCCAGAACCTCTACCCGCTTTGCCGCGCCTGATGGTGTGATGACCACCAATAATCTGACGCTACCCGTGAGCTTTTGCTGACGCGCGACGCTGGGGTAGTTGAGGTTACCAATACGCTCGACCTTATCCAGCCATTCGACCACATAGGCAGCTTCTGAGGCAGCCTTTGTCGAGGCTGCAGTGAGTGTGCGTACCCGTGGTCGTGCGGCATAGCGTTGTTGTTGGTCCGATAGCATGGCTTTCAGCGTTGCGATGTCGTAGGTGGGTTGCTCCGGCAAACTGTCTTCAGTGGCATTACCGACTAATGGATCGTCGACCAGGGTCAGTTTGATCACAGTATTGCGGCTCGGTGCGCGGCTCGAAATGATGCGATTGTCGACAATCGGGCGGTCCTTGATCAACAGCGCTTGGGGATCATCGTTCACCTTATTAATGCTGTTGTCTTCAAATTGTGCGGTTTCGGTCGTCGTCACACGGCGGGCTTCGTCTTCGGTTCCGCTACCTGCCTGATTGCTCTGAGCCAGAAAATCTGCGGCCTCATCGGGGGTTTCGGCTTCATGAACGGCCGCCATGACATCCAATACATCGGCATCATTCTTACCGGTATGTAAAGTAAAGCCCACACCAAAAATGAGTAGGACGTGGGCCGCTATCGCCAAAAACAAGGTAAAGGTGAGGCGATCGGTGGCCCGAATTTCAATGCTATTTTCCATCTATAAGGTTACCGATCATCCCGTGCGCTGAGTTTTACCGCCAATGCTGCCATGAGGTCGCCCGCGATGTCTGTGGCATAAGTTTGGTCGATTTCTCGTATGCAGGTCGGCGAGGTGACATTGATCTCTGTCATGAAATCTCCAATTATGTCGAGCCCAGCAAATAGGATTCCACGGGCGACTAGCGCTGGCCCAACGGCGCGCGCTATTTCAAAATCACGTGCCGATAATGGCTGCGCAACCCCTCTGCCGCCAGCAGCCAAATTGCCCCGTGTTTCGCCCTTGGCAGGAATTCTTGCTAAGCAATAGGGTACGGGCTCGCCGTCAACCATGAGTATCCGTTTGTCGCCCTGGGTGATTTCAGGGATGAATTTTTGCGCCATGATAGTTTTGGTGCCGTATTCAGTCAGGGTTTCAATGATAACGCCGATATTGGGGTCCTGTTCGGTTACCCTGAAAATCGCGGTGCCTCCCATGCCATCAAGCGGCTTTAGGATGATGTCTTTGTAGGTTCCTAAGAAGCGCCGAATAGTGCTTGCGTCAGCCGTCACCAAGTGGGGAGGGCTGTACATCGGAAAGTGGGTGGCGAACACCTTTTCGTTGCAGTCTCTAAGGGCTTGCGGGCGATTGACCACCAATGCGCCAGCACGCTCTGCCGCTTCTAAAATGTAGGTGCTGTAAATATATTCTTGGTCGAAAGGGGGGTCTTTTCGCATCAAAATGACGTCTAAAGAAGCCAGTACCTGTGCCTCTTTTTCGCCTAGGCTATAATAGTCATCTGGATCTCTAAAGACCGATAACGGGGCCATGTTGGCTTTGGCAACGCCATCTTCTATGTAGAGATCGTTCTGCTCCATATAATAGAGTTCCCAACCTCTATCTTGGGCTGCCCACAGCATCGCAAGAGAGGAATCTTTTTTATAGCTCAAGGATTCGATGGGATCCATTATGATACCAAGCTTGGTGGTCATGTTTGCTTCCTGAGGTTGGTGGTGCCATATCATAATAGATTATGAGGGCAGTACCCAAGTCTGTTCTTAAAATGTGACGCACTCAGGTACAGTGAAGCTTATAGCAGGTATTATCAATCTGTGGTAAAAAGGCCTTTACTGTCAACGATATGGGCAGACATAACAGATGTATTCGATAACGATGAATCCCCTTTTAGGTCAATAGGTGCAGCATGGACAACTTTGAAAATTTGAAAGTAATGGTCATTGATGATTCAAAGACTATTCGCCGTACTGCTGAGACGCTGCTTAAAAAAGTGGGATGCGAGGTAGTTACCGCCACTGACGGATTTGATGCCTTGGCAAAAATCGCCGATACCAAGCCAGATATTATTTTTGTCGACATTATGATGCCGCGTCTTGATGGCTATCAGACTTGTGCGTTGATCAAGAACAACGCCACTTTCAAAGAAACGCCCGTCATTATGCTGTCGAGTAAGGATGGACTTTTTGATAAGGCTAAGGGTCGTATTGTTGGTTCAGACCAATATTTAACCAAACCATTTGGTAAAGATGAGTTGTTAGGCGCGATAAGAGACCACGTAAAATAGTCAGCACGCAGTGTGTTGCCACGAACGGGTCAGCCGATAGAGCGTTTGAAGGAATAGAAAAGCATGTCAAAAATATTAATTGTAGATGATTCCCCAACAGAAACCTTTGCATTTAAAGCCATGTTACAAACCAATGGTTTTGATGTGATCACCGCAGACAATGGTGCCGACGGTATTGCATTGGCACGTCAAGAGCAGCCGGATGTGGTACTGATGGATATCGTGATGCCAGGTTTGAATGGCTTTCAAGCCACACGCCAGCTAACGAAGGGCGCAGACACGGCGCACATTCCTGTGATTATTGTCACCACTAAGGATCAGGAAACTGACCGCGTGTGGGGTCAGCGTCAGGGTGCTTCTGGCTATTTGGTCAAGCCTGTCACTGAGAAAGGTTTGGTTAAAGCCATTCGGGACGTGATGGCGAGCAATGCTTAAGGCTAATGGTGTCTGATATGACAGAGCGTCCGAGTCCTTTTAGTGTCTTGTCAGAGATGGCTGTGCAATTTCGTCGAAATGCACGCGGTCTCCCCCTGCAAGAAGAAATTAAAACCTATTGGACAGGTGTGGGCTTTACGTTAGGCGGCATTCGGTTCGTTGCAGCGATGGACGAAGTGGCCGAGGTCTTAACGGTACCGCACTATACGCGATTGCCAGGGGTGAAACCTTGGGTCAGTGGTGTTGCAAACGTTCGTGGCCGACTGGTCCCGATTGTTGAGTTAGGCGCTTTTTTTGGCCTCAATGTCCGGCTTGACGACCGGGAACGACGTATTTTGGTCGTGGAATATGACGACATGCTCAATGGTATTGTGGTCGATTCTGTCGAAGGTCTACAAAGTTTTCCGGTTGATGAATACCAATCGGACATCCCAGAAAACATATCAACAGACATAGCGCCCTATGTGGAAGGCCATTACATGGCCGGCGGGGTGCCAATGAGTATTTTTGGAGTTCACGAGTTGGTGTCCTCTGAATCCTTTATGGCAGTTGCGAGTTAACAGGCTCGTAATCTAAAGACTTTAAATTGATTCGAGCGGAATGGAGTTCGACATGAAATTGAAAAACGGTAGTTTTCTTGCAGTTTTGACTAACAACAGGTTACTCGGATTGTCCTTAATTCTCTTAGTCGGCGTCATTGGCTTCTCATTGTATTTGTTTTTAAAGACCACAGAAGACAATTTGAACGAGTCTGCCTATGTCGAACACGCGGATGACCTGCGTGTTTTGTCACAGGTGCTGACGCGTAATGCCACCCAAGCGGTAGGTGGTGTTGAAAAAGGCTTCGACCAGTTGGCTGAAACGCGCAACATGTTTGACCATCACCTGATGATGTTGTCGGAGGGTGATGCGGCCACCAATATGCCACCCGTGGCGGCAGACAGTCATGGTCTTGCTGAAATTCAAGCGGCATGGGCACAGATGAAAGATCAAGCTGACCAGATTGTTAATGCCAAGCAAACCGTTTTGAAATTGCGATTTCTAGAAGACAACATGGATGAGCGCTTCCATGATCTTGGCGCAGCCTTTGATGAAATTGTTGCACTATTGGTTGATGCCAACGCAAGTCCAGCTCAGGTCGCACTAGCGCAGAAGCAGGGCGTGATCGCTGAACGTATCATTCACTCAATCGACAAACTATTAGCTGGTGGTGAAGATTCATTTGTTGCAGCCGATGCTTTTAGCCAAGACACCCGCCAATTTGGTTTGATCACTCAGGGGATGTTGCAAGGTAATAGCGCCTTGGGTATCACCCGGATCCGTGACGCCAAAGTGGTAGCCGTATTAAACGATGTATTGGGCGAGTTTGAGCAGGTTGCAGGCGACGTCACGCTGTTTCTCGAGAACTTCCCAGAGTTGTTCCTAGTACATGAAAACGTGAAAGCAATTTATGCGTCTTCAGAAGAAGTCATGAACACAGCGGGTCACTTGAAAGAAGAGTTCGGCGCGTCGCACCACGCCACCCGGTTCGTTGATGAATTTACTCAGTGGGTGCTGTTGGGCTCCACTGTGATGCTCTTGATTCTGTTGATTGGTTTCGTCGTTATTCGCGACACGCAAAAAGATTTGGCGCGTTCGGGTGATGCTAACGAGCAGAACCAGAATGCGATTTTGCGACTGCTTGACGAACTGGCCGACCTTGCAGATGGTGACCTAACCACGCAGGCAACAGTAACGGAAGATTTCACGGGTGCGATTGCTGACTCCATTAACTTCGCGATCGACCAGATGCGCAGTCTGGTATCGGCGATTAACATTACCGCCTTGCAGGTAGCCTCGGCTGCTCAAGAAACACAGGCGACAGCGATGCACTTGGCTGAAGCATCTGAGCACCAAGCGCAAGAGATTGCCGGTGCATCTGCTGCGGTAAATGAAATGGCAGTGTCCATTGACCAGGTATCAGCGAACGCTGCTGAGTCATCGGCGGTGGCAGAGCGATCGGTATCGATCGCCAAAAAAGGTGCTGACGTGGTACAGGCGACCATTAACGGCATGGACAACATTCGTGAGCAGATTCAAGAAACATCAAAGCGTATTAAGCGATTGGGTGAATCATCTCAGGAAATTGGTGACATCGTATCCTTGATTAACGACATTGCTGACCAAACCAACATTCTGGCATTGAACGCCGCTATTCAGGCATCGATGGCTGGAGATGCTGGTCGTGGTTTCGCGGTTGTTGCCGACGAAGTACAGCGATTGGCTGAACGCTCATCTGCTGCAACACGTCAGATTGAAGCGCTGGTTAAGACCATTCAGACCGACACCAACGAAGCGGTTATCTCAATGGAACAAACGACGTCTGAAGTGGTACAGGGTGCGCGACTGGCACAGGATGCGGGTGTGGCACTGGAAGAAATTGAGAATGTATCGAAGAACTTGGCTGACTTGATTCAGAACATCTCGAATGCGGCAAGACAGCAGGCATCTTCAGCTGGCCATATTTCAAATACGATGAACGTTATTCAGGAAATTACATCGCAAACGTCTGCAGGTACCACTGCAACTGCGAAGTCGATTGGTAACCTGAACGACCTAGCAAACGAAATGCGTGCGTCGGTAGCCGGCTTTAAACTACCGGATGAAGATGATCACGACGCTGCACATGCTTTTGACGATGGCCAGTTTCCGGCTTAATCAATTTAGTACCGAGGAATGAAGTACAATGACTCAGCATTGGTCGTATGCTGCAAGCCCAGAGTTCGATGACCGCCAGTTTGGACAATGGCGGGAATTGCTCGAACGTCGTGTGGGTATGCAACTACCAGATCAGCGCCGTAGTTTTATTCAAACCAACCTAAACATCAGAATGCGCGAAGTGGGCTTTAGTGACTATCAGTCCTACTACAACCATGTGGTTGAAAGTGCGCAGGGGATTGCTGAATGGAGTGTGTTGGTTGATCGCTTCACGGTGCAGGAAACCCGCTTTTTTAGAGACGTCGCCAGTTTCAAGTTGGTGGAACGGTACCTAGAGAAACGCAAACAAACGCAAAAGCTGCTCAATCTGTGGAGTGTCGGTTGTGCAACGGGTGAGGAACCTTATTCGTTGGCCATGATTGCGCATGATGTCTTAAATGGTGAAAAGAATTTTTCGGTCACCGCTACTGACGTCAGTTTGCCTGTGCTAGCCAAGGCGCGAGCAGCCAGTTATCACATGAGAAAATTTGCACAGATTCCGGTTGATTTACAAAACCGTTTTTTTGATTACGATGCGGACCGGTTTCAGATTAAACCTTTTTTAAAATCTCGGGTGGCCTTTGCGCGACTCAACGTGGTTGAGTTAGAGCGTTCACCTTTGAAAGATTTTGACGTCATTTATTGCCAGAACCTGTTGATTTATTTTCGCAGGTGGCGCCGCAAAGATATCGCAAACCACCTAGCGGAACGGTTAGCCCCCGGTGGAATGTTGATCTTAGGTAGCGGAGAAGTCACCGATTGGGTACCACAGGGTCTTACGCGTGTTCGTGACGATCACTCGTTGGCATTTATTAAGCTGCAAAAGCAGGGCATGGAGTAGGCATGGTTCAGCGCCAGGATTATGTAGCCCTAGAATGGGTTAAAAGTGAAATTGATGAAACCTTGCTGCAAGCCAGAGGGGTTTTGGAAACCTTTGTTGAAAACACAGAGGACGTTGCACAGCTACGTTTCTGCTTGATGCACATCCACCAAGTGAGTGGCACGCTTCAAATGGTGCAGTTCTTTGGCGCAGCGTTGCTTGGCGAAGAGATGGAACATTTTTGTAATGCCATCGTAGACGGTACGATCCCGCCTGATGAAGACAACTTGTCTTTACTGATGCAGGGTATCTTGCAGCTGCCCAATTACTTGGAACGTGTCAAGGTTGCCAAAAAAGATTTGCCAACCGTGTTGCTGCCCCTGATCAATCAGTTTAGAAAAGTACGAGGCGCCGCCGATCTTTCCGAGGTGGTGTTCTTTAGACCTGATTTCCGCAACCTATTCGCCGATTTACGTGACGTCGATTATCGGCGCTTTGATGATCCGCGTTTTATCGAATTGGTTCGCAAACTCCGCCAGATGTACCAGTTCTCTTTGATCGGGCTGTTACGAGGCGAAGACCTAGAAAAGAATTGGAGCCACACACTTAAGGTTATCGATAAACTGGCCGATGTCACCAAGGGCACACCTGCGGGTCAACTCTGGTTCCTGTGCGCGGCTTTGGTGGAAGGGCTTTCTACCGGCAGTATTGCATTTAATATCCACGCCAAGAAACTCCTGAAATCACTTGAGAAAGTGTTGCGGCAACTCAGTGAAGGCAAGTCAGCCAAGCTTCACGATCGACCAGATTATGAGTTACTGCGTCACAGTTTGTTCCTAGTATCTGAATCACAAGGCGTGTCGCCTCGCATTCAAAAAGTGCGTGACGTGATGGGCTTGGCAACACCAGACAATGCAGCCGGTGTGGATTCCGTTGGAACGCCTGATAAGGAGACCATGACATCGGTGGTTGAGGCGTTACTAGAAGAATTGGTCAAAGTAAAAGACAGCTTGGACATATTGGTACGGGGTAAAGTACACGACATCAACAGCTTGGCAGCGTTGGTGCCGAACATCAAATATATCGCAGACACCATGGCGATGGTTGGCCTCAAAGTGCCACAGCGCATGTTGCTTGAACAAATCGACGTATTGAATACGGTTGTTGCGTCAGATGAAGCACCTGATGACGCGACCTTGATGAATGTGGCCGGCGCCATTCTATATGTTGAAGCCTCGTTGGTCAGTTCATTAACCCGTAAAGGGATCTATGGTTTAGACGACAGTGCCTCTCCGCGATTAGAAGGCGCCTTTGAAGCCGTTATCCATGAAGCGCGCAACGGTCTAGAACAAAGCAAAGATTCGATTACCGAATTCATCAGCGGTCAGTTTGATCAGAAATTCCTGAAAGCTGTTCCGGGTACGCTCACCACCATTTCTGGTGGTTTGCACATGATCCAATTGGAAAAAGCGTCACAGATCCTGTTGGCCTGCGTACGCTACGTGAATGACAAGCTGATATCAGAACAGCATAAGCCTGATTGGGAAGAACTCGACGTACTGGCCGATGCGCTGATGGGGGTTGAATACTACCTCGAGCGCATCACCCAAGACGGAGAGCACACCAACGAAAAATGGTTGCAACAAGCCCAAAACAGTACTGAAAAACTCGGTTATCGTCTATCCGATAACTGGGAAAAACGCCAAGCCGCCGAAGCCCGTCAAGCGGCGCTAGAAACTGAAGTGCCGCCGGCTGCCGAAGCTGTGCCCGTTGATGTCGACGCTGTACCCGTTGATTCCACAGAAACAGAAGCCAGCGACAACGACCTGTCTGTAGTCGCACCTGCTGACCTCGACACGGTTGAACTCGACACGGTTGAACTCGATGCTGATGATGTCGAACCTGTTGAAGACGACGCGGTTGACCAGGATACCGTTGAACTCGACGTGGTTGAACTCGACGTGGTTGAAGACGACGCGGTTGATCGTGATACAGCGGATGACTCCCCTGTTGCAGAATCTGACGCCGAAACATCAGAAGTTGCGTTCACTGAAGACGACGTGGCAGACGCTGCACCTGCTGACCTCGATACCGTTGAAGACGACGCGGTTGATCGTGATACAGCCGATGACGCCTCTGTTGCCGAATCTGACGCCGAAACATCAGAAGTTGCGGTCACTGAAGACGACGTGGCCGACGCTGCACCTGCTGACCTCGATGCTGTTGAACTCGATACCGTTGAACTCGATGCCGTTGAACTCGACACGGTTGAACTCGATACCGTTGACGGCGACGCAGTTGACCTTGATACCGTTGAACTCGACACGGTTGATCTTGATACAGTTGATGACGTCCCTGTTGCAGAATCTGATGCGGAGGTCATCGAACCATCGCTTGCAGATGAAGCGGCTACCCTAGAAACAGAAGACCTCGATGCTGTTGAACTCGATACCGTTGCTGCGGACGATAATGATGACCTCATTGACGATGAAATAATTGAAATCTTTTTGGAAGAAGCGGCTGAAGTGCTCGAAACAATCGCCGAATATCTGCCAAAATTTGTACGTAACGAAAATGACGACGATGCCCTCGCCGAAGTACGCCGTGCTTTCCACACCTTGAAAGGCAGTGGCCGCATGGTGGGAGCCTCTGTATCGGCAGAATTGGCATGGTCAATTGAAAACATGCTGAATCGATTACTCGACGGGACGGTTAATCGTAGTCATGACATGATGTCTGTTATCGATCAAGTCGTCGCGTTATTGCCCGATTTGATTGAAGATTTCCGCACATCACAGTCTCCAGACCGCCCAGAAGTGGCGCATCTAACCCATATGGCAGAAATGATTGCCAAGGGAACCTGGGAAGGTGAAGCAGTAGAAGTAGCGTCTTTGGTTGTCACGTCCGACGCGCCTGAGATCGATGATGACGCGGCGATTACGCTCGACGACAACGATGCGATAGACAGCGAAGATGCCGATCTCGCCACGTTAGATTGGGCCACTGAATCATCTGAAACAGTGGAGTCTGAGACCGATGATGACGGGGCGATTACCCTCGACGACAATGATGCGGTTGACGACGAATATGCCGATCTTGATGCCTTGGCGCTGATGGACGGGCAACTGCCGTCTGATAGTGATGACGATGCCATCGAAATCGATGAAACCCTTGATGACGACACCGATCTTGCCGATCTTGAAGCCCTAGGTGCCACCAGTGGTGCGGTTGCTATTGAGCTGGACCAGGATGATGGCGATGACTGGAGCGCAGCACTGAGTCAGCGTTTATTGGGTAATGATGACGAGATCAGTGTAGCGGATATAGCCACAGATTCCGGTGATGCAGACGACAGTGGTGACCTCGAGTCGTTGGTACCCCTGCTTTCTGAGGAAGACAGCATCTCGTTTGACGCAGACGCTGGCTCAGAAATAGCAGATGCTACCTTCGCTGATGATGCATCTGATGCAGACGACGCGCTACCAGTTGCAGTGATCGACGATACCGAATCCGACGACGCAGACGACGCGCTACCAGTTGCAGTGATCGAAGATACTGAATCCGAGGATGTAGAATCCGATGACGACGACAGTGGTGATCTCGATGCGTCATTAATTGCCATCTTTAAGGGCGAGCTAGAGATTCATCTGAGGCAGGTTGAAAGTAACCTCAGCGAAGATTTTTCAGTTAAAAAGGACATCAAAATCCGCGGGTCATTGCAGCGGACACTGAATACCATACAGGGCTCTGCCCAAGCCGCTAGCTTTACCGAAATTGCCCAGGTCTCATTGGCAGCCGAATTGTTGGTGAAAGATTGCATCGCACGTAACGTCTGTATGGACGAAAGCATTGCGGACAGTTTGCGCGGCATGGTGACCTACATTAGATCGGCATTGGATGCTTCGGCCAGTGAAGAATTGAGCCGTGAATGTCAGAATTGCCTTGCTGGGCTATATATCGTGCACCAGCACAAGCTCAGTGAATTTGAAATAGTTGAAGATGACGACGAACACGACGTGATGAGTCTGTTTATGTCGGCCAATATGGACGTCATCCTTGATGCTGAACACATGGTCAGCCATTGGAATACCAATGGCCATTCAACCGAAGATATCTCGGTATTAACCCGCGGTTTACATGAACTGGCGGTATCCGCTGACCGTATTCGCTTGCGCCCTATTTCGCAGCTCAGCGATGCACTGATTGAGTATTATCACAATCTAGGTGCCTATGAATCTCCAGTCGATAACAGTTGTTATGCGATTGCCCTAGAAGCACAAGAGCAGTTAATCAACATGATTGACCGTTTGGCTGCTGGCCAGAGCCTCAAATTTTCAACCCAGGTTGAAACTGAATTAGCTGAAAAGCAGGCATGGTTAATTGAGCAAGAAAATCTGGCTGCCGCTGAAAAAGAAGCACAGCATGCTCAGGAAGCCATTGCAGCACCGGACAATACAGACCAGGCTGGCGAACGCGAGTGGGTAGACATTGATACCGACCCAGATTTGTTAGAAATATTCTTAGATGAAGCACAGGATATTTTAGAAACCATTTTGATGGACTACCAGCAATGGAAGTCTGACCCATCCTCTCATAAAGTCATCGGTGGATTGCAGCGTAGCTTGCATACCATGAAAGGTGGCGCGCGGATGGCCAATATTGCCCCAATCGGCAATTTGTCGCACGAATTAGAAACCCTGTATGAAGGCTTATACGAAGGCCGCTTTCATGCCAATGCCGAAATGTTTGCCATGGTGGAGCAGTGCCATGACACCTTAGGTGACATGATAGACGACGTGATCCATGAAGGTCGTTGTCGTTCAGCAGCGCATCAAGTTTCCTTGATAACTGCCTATGCGCACCGATTGTGGGCAAACGAGCAGACTGACGATGAGCATACAGAAGGGCTTGACGATCTACAGCGTATTTTGGGCAGTGACGATGGTGAAGAAAGTCATGACGGTGAAGTAAGTGACGACGGTGACGATCATTTTGCTGCGGCATTGCTAGAGGACGCAGATGTCACTGATGTACCTGATGTCGAACAAAACCTGACAGAAACCTCAGAAGACGCGGTTGTCGTTGAAGCGGCAACACCTGAACCTGAGCCTGAGACGCCTGCAGTGCCAGCGGATGACTCCCCGCTGGCGGATTTGGCCGTCGATTTGTCTACGGATATTGATCCCGATATTCTCGAAATCTTCTTGGATGAAGCCAACGAGTTGTTACACGATCTCGACAGTTTGATTCATGCATGGCAAGACAGTCCCGTTAACGATGAAGTGGGTGATAACCTCAAGCGCGTATTGCACACACTCAAAGGTGGTGCGCGGTTAGCGAAGCTCACCACGCTGGGCGACAAGAGCCATGAATTTGAAACCTATGTGATTCATTATCTGCGTGATCATGCGAGACCTGACGCCAATTTCTTCAAAGAAATAATCCGTCTCAACGATGAGTTGGTGATGGGTTTAGAACGACTCGAAAAAGGGTTGGCAGAAAAAGCTGACGCACCGGCACAGGTAGAACCTGAAGTAGTTGCTCCGGTAGAACCTGAAGCACAAGCGGTTGTCCCAGTGATGCCCCAAGTGGCCGATACACAAGAGGCAACGAGCAATGAGGTAAACCGAGCGGCTGCCAACAAGTCTGCACGAAAGGCCCGTCAACGTGCACGTGGCAATCAGCCTCAAGAGACCGTTAAGGTCAATGCGAGCCTACTTGAAAACCTTGTGAACCTTGCAGGCGAGACCTCGATTACCCGTTCTCGATTGGAACAGGAAGTCAGTGACTTTGGCTATACCCTAGTGGATATGGAAGCCACCATTGACCGCTTACGCGATCAGGTGCGCCGACTGGATATTGAAACAGAAGAACAAATGACCTTCCGCCAAGAGCGTGCGGAAGAATCTAACTACGTCGATTTTGACCCGTTAGAAATGGACCGTTATTCGTCCATGCAGCAGTTGTCACGCTCCTTGATGGAAGCGGCATCGGATCTGTATGACTTCAAAGGCAGCTTGGCTGACAAAGCCAGAGACGCCGAAACGATCCTGCTGCAACAAGCGCGTATTAACACCCAATTGCATGAAGGCCTGATGCAAACCCGCATGGTGCCTTTCAACCGATTGGTGCCACGTTTGCGCCGGATTGTGCGTCAGATTTCGGACGAGACACATAAAAACGTTGACCTGATTATCCACCATGCCGACGGTGAGCTAGACCGTACTGTACTAGAGCACATGGTATCGCCCTTAGAGCACATCCTAAGAAACGCGGTTGACCATGGTATCGAGATGCCAAGTGACCGAACCGCAAAAGGCAAAAATGCCAAGGGTCGCATCGACCTGACGCTATCGCGTGAATCGGGTGAGGCCATTATTACCATTGCCGATGACGGTGCTGGCATTAACATCGACAAGGTACGTAAAAAAGCCATTGAAAAAGGGCTGATTCATAAGAACCAAGAGATCAGCGACCAAGACGTGTTGCAGTTTATTCTGTCTTCAGGTTTTACCACAGCCGAACGGGTCACTCAGATCTCGGGCCGTGGTGTGGGCATGGACGTAGTGCACTCCGAAGTGCGCGCCCTAGGCGGTACGATCAGTATCGATACCGAATCGGGTTCAGGCACTAACTTTGTGATCCGACTACCGGTTAACGTATCGGTCAGCCGTGCCTTGATGGTCAATCTAGGTGACGATCTGTACGCCATTCCGCTGGATTCAATTGAAGGTATTGTGCGCGTTCAGTCACAGGATGTGGCCGTTTACCTTCACGAAAACGCACCTGCTTACGCTTATGCTGGCACCGATTATCGTGTGCAGTATTTGGGTGAACTATTGGGAGCCGATCGTGCAGCGGGCTTCCAAGCCGATGGGCAAGCAATACCCTTGATTTTGGCCAAGCAGTCTAAGGGCAAAGAATCGATTGCGTTCTATGTTGACAATCTATTGGGCTCAAAAGAAATCGTGGTGAAACCTCTGGGCCCGCAGTTTACCGGTGTCCGCTCGTTGTCAGGTGCGACCATTTTGGGTGACGGTAGCGTGGTGGTTATTCTAGACCTCATTTCAATGCTGCGTTTGGATATGACCATTGGTCAGAAATCTGCTGCCGATCTGAAAGCGATTAGCAAGAAAGAGAAACGCTTGAAAAAGGTGTTGATCGTCGATGACTCAGTAACCGTGCGTAAAGTGACCACGCGCTTGCTAGAGCGCAATGGCATGGAGCCCAAAACTGCCAAAGATGGTGCCGATGCCATTTTGATCTTACAAGAATATACCCCAGATTTGATTTTGCTTGATATCGAAATGCCACGCATGGATGGCTTTGAAGTGGCACAACGGGTTCGGCACGATCCTAATTTGAAAGACATACCCATTATTATGATTACCTCGCGTACCGGTGATAAACACCGCGAGCGCGCGTTCAGCATTGGGGTAAATGCCTACATGGGTAAACCGTTCCAAGAAGGGCCATTGCTAGCGAAAATCAAAGCATTAATTGACGAAGACAAGGCAGAATAATCATGGATCAGATTGTTCGTGTCGGCATCATTTCTGATTCGCTGCTGCAACAGCATTTGTTGCAGGCGGTGATCATTGAGGCCGGCTATGACGTTGCCATCAACATACATCCTGACAAAGTGAGTGCCGCTTTACTCCAGAGTGAAACCATCAGCATGTGGGTGGCCGACATTATGGATGATGACTGTAGCGACAACTTTCTGCAGGACTACATGGATTTTACCGTGGCACCGCTGTTCTTTGGCGAAGGCACCTCACCTGACCGCCAGTCTGACGCCTTTGTGGGTTGGCGCCGTCGGTTGGTGAATAAGCTCACGGAAATGACGCCACCGCAGCAAGCCAAACGCGCAGCACCGGTGGTGAATTTTGAAGAAATGTTTGGCGTAACCGCCGCCAGACAGGTCATCGCGCTACCGACCAATCTCCAGAACAGACTGAGCACGGTAGTCGATGAGGTATGGATAGTAGCTGCTTCATTGGGTGGTCCAGAGCCGGTAAAAGCCTTTTTTGATTGCTTACCAGAAGGCACGCCCGCTGCATTTTTGTATGCCCAGCACATTGATGCGGGTTGTTTTGACAGCCTGGTCAAGTCTATTGGACGCCACACGGCATTGCCGATGACGGAAGCAACGCAAGGTGACCAGTTAGAAAATGGTAAGATATTGGTCATCCCTGTAGACCATGAGTTGACCTTCAATCCTCAGCACCGTGTCCACATCAAAAACAACGGTTGGTCGGGACCCTATGGTCCCAGTATTGACCACTTGGTGCAAAATGCGGTTGAACGTTATGGCAAGAAGACCAATCTGATATTGTTTAGCGGTATGGGTAGTGATGGCACCATTGGCGCGACGCTATTAAAACAGGTGGGTGGTCAGGTGTGGAGCCAAACGACCGACAGTGCGATCCAGCCGTCAATGCCCGATTCCGCACACGATGCCGGTTGTGTGACCTACCGGGATACGCCAGAAGGTCTGGCAAAACATTTATTGCAACATCTGAGTAGCTCCGCTCAATTCAGTGTTGCCGCCACTGCGATGGGTTCTTAGCATGACACAGCAAGTAAAGAGTTCTAACCCTACGATTCCTTGTTTCATTCTGCCGATGCAGGATATGCAGTTGATATTGCCCAATGAGGCGGTAGCTGAAGTGGTCGGGTGGACGCCTCCTACGCCGGTGGAAGCCGTGCCCGACTGGTTTCTAGGTGAAGTCGAATGGCGTGGCGAAACCGTGCCGGTGATTTCCTACGAGCGGCTAAATGAAAGTCCGAGTGATGGGCGGTCAGAAAAGGCGCGTATCGTGGTGCTGAACGGCAGTGGCCAGTTTGATGACATGGACTTTTTTGCCATGGTTATTCAAAGTATCCCCCACATGCTGCGAGTCGATATAGAGAACATGACTGAAGTGCAGGACGTCGAATCAGTGCCATCGGTGCAGATGGTCGTCAACAGCCCAGTAGGAACCGGAATCATTCCGAACATGGTACATCTTGAAAAATGCGTTCACGACATATACAGACCTAGCTAATAACGCCATCGGGCTGGGGTATCAACTCCAGCCGTTGTTCTGATCCCGCGGTGCATAATCAAACACATCAGCCAGCATGTGCGTTTCCCGTAACCCATGCGCAATCAATCCATCTAGCGTGGCATAGACCATGGCAGGTGACCCACAGGTGATTGCCTGGCAAGCTTCTAAATTGTCAAAATCTTCCAAAATGGCATTGACCATTAACCCCTGCTTTTCCTGCCAGTCATTGTGTTCCGAAATAATGGCGCTGAAGTGAAAGTTGGGGTCAGCGCGATGCCAGGTTTCCGGCAAATCAGCCATATACAATCCAGAGACTGTTCGTGCGCTCCAATACAGATGCACGGGTCGCTCTAGGGTCTTGTGCATAATACTTTCAGCAATGGCTTTTATTTGACTGAATCCAGTACCGGCAGCGATCAGCAGCAAAGGTCCATTTTCCTGTGGCAGGTCCGATAGGGTGCAGTTGCCCAAGGGCAGTGTTACCGCAACCTCATCATGATTTTCAAGCCAATCAACAATGCGAACTGACCTGGAATCGACCCCGGTCAGTTGCATGTGCAATTCGATATCCCGCGTGCCCGGTGCATTGGCAATGCTAAAATAACAAAACGATTCACCCGGTATGTTCAATTCAAGATAATGCCCTGCTTGGTAGGCCACTGGTTCAGGCGTTTGCAGTTGCACACGGACCACTTCACCGTTGATGCGATAGACTGCAGTGACGTCGCAGTTAACAGTATTCAATACAGATCCTTTTTAACACTGTTGGGATTGGGTCCAATGTTCAAACTGTCCCACAGGGCATCGACCCGCGCAACCACATCAGCGTCACGTTCGATGGGCTTGCCCCATTCTCTATCCGTTTCACCCGGCCATTTGTTGGTCGCATCCATACCCATTTTCGAGCCCAAACCCGATACAGGAGAGGCGAAATCCAAATAGTCGATGGGTGTATTCTCGATTAACACCGTGTCACGACTCGGGTCCATGCGGGTAGTGATGGCCCAAATAACGTCGTTCCAGTCTCTGGCATTCACATCGGCGTCACAGACGATGACGAACTTGGTGTACATGAACTGGCGCAGAAACGACCAAATGCCCAACATCACGCGTTTGGCATGACCTGGGTATTGTTTGTTAATCGTCACCACTGCCAAGCGATAAGAACAACCTTCGGGGGGCAAATAGAAATCTTCAATCTCTGGAAACTGGCGCTTCAGGATGGGTACAAAGACTTCATTGAGCGCTACACCCAAAATTGCTGGTTCATCGGGTGGCCGACCGGTATAGGTAGAATGGTAGATCGGGTCTTTCCGCATGGTCATGGTTTCGACGGTAAATACGGGAAACTCGTCTACTTCATTGTAATAGCCGGTGTGGTCGCCAAAGGGTCCTTCGGCAGCAAATTCATCGGGGTAAATGAAGCCTTCCAAAATGATCTCGGCCGTTGCTGGCACCATGAGATCATTGCTGAGGCTGCGCGTAAGTTCGGTCTTGTTACCACGTAGCAAGCCCGCAAACGCATATTCGGATAGGGTATCTGGTACCGGGGTCACTGCGGCCAGAATGGTCGCTGGATCCGCACCCAAGGCCACGCTGACTGGAAAAGGTTTGCCCGGATGGGCTTTTTGCCATTCTTTGAGATCCAGTGCACCGCCGCGGTGGCTGAGCCAGCGCATAATTAATTTGTTCTTGCCAATTTGTTGCTGCCGGTAAATACCCAGGTTGTGGCGATCCTTTAATGGCCCCTTGGTAATGACCAAGCCCCAGGTCAATAATGGACCGGCATCCTCTGGCCAACAGACTTGAATCGGTATGGTGTTCAGATCCACGGCATCACCGGTAAAGACCACCGACTGACAAACACCCTTGCTGATTTCCTTAGGTGCCATGTTCAGCACTTGCTTGAAAATAGGCAGTTTGGCCCAGGCGTCTTTCATGCCCTTTGGGGGTTCTGGCTCTTTCAAAAAAGCCAACAGTTCGCCGATTTCGCGGAGCTTCTCGGTACTTTCAGCCCCCATGCCCAAGGCGACGCGATCGGTCGTACCAAAAAGATTGGCAAGCACGGGCATTGAGTGGCCTTTGGGGTTTTCAAACAACAACGCGGGGCCGCGCGCACGTAGCACACGGTCGCAAATTTCGGTCATTTCTAGTACAGGGTCGACTTCGGCTTTTACCCGCAGCAGTTCGCCACGGGCCTCAAGTACGGCCATAAAATCTCTGAGGTCGTCATATTTCATACTGGCAGGCTGGCTCTGACATAAGGATGACATGAATAATGAGGGAAAACGGGCTGTTTTGCACTAAAAAAGCCCGCATTCCTGAGGTCTGGCTAGAGATAGGGGAGTCGTGCTTCTTGAACAGCATGACAAGCAATCTGCGCGCCGTCAGTGGTGATGAGTTCAGGCGTTTCTTGCTTGCACCGGTCATTCACAAACTGGCATCGCGTGTGAAACGCACAGCCAGTTGGTGGATCGATAGGTGATGGCATTTCGCCCTTTAGCTGAATGCGCTCAATGCGTTGTTCGGGGTGAATCCGAGGCGTACTGGATAAGAGCGCGCGGGTGTACGGATGCTTCGGCGCTGTAAACAGAGTTTCCTTGTCGGCATATTCAACCACCTTGCCCAAATACATCACCAACACTTCATCGGCGATGTGTTCAACAATCGACAAGTCATGGCTAATAAAAATATAGGCGAGTTTGAGTTCTTCCTGTAGGTCCATTAACAGGTTCAGTACCTGTGCCTGTACCGACACGTCGAGTGCGGATACCGGTTCATCGGCAATCAATACTTTGGGATTTAGCATCAGGCCGCGCGCAATCGCAATGCGCTGGCGCTGGCCGCCGGAAAACATGTGCGGATACCGTGAATAGTGCTCTGGCCGTAACCCCACTTTCTGCAGCATCTCCAACGCTTTTTCTTTGCGTTCAGCGGCCGACAAATCGGTGTTGATAATCAGCGGTTCTTCCAGAATAGAACCAATTTTCTTGCGCGGATTAAGCGACCCGTAGGGGTTTTGAAAAATAATCTGGATTTGACGTCGCAGACTTTTAACCACAGCAGGTTGGTGGACGTCTTTGAATTCACCATCAAAATGGAGGCCACCCTCAGTCGGTGTTTCAATCAAGGTAAGCAATTTCGCCAACGTGGATTTCCCACAACCAGACTCTCCCACTACTGCCAATGTTTTGGCGGCATGCAGGGTAAAGCTCACCCCATCCAGTGCTTTGACACTGGCCTTGGGCTTTAAAAATCCTTGCGTCACTGCATAGTGCTTTTTCAGATCTGTTGCTTGTAATACGGCGGTCATGCAGCGGTACTCCCAGATGCAGATAATGGAAAGAAACAACGAACCTGACGTTCAATGGGACCTGAAGGTATGGGTGCTTCGGTACGACAGCGGTCAGTGGCGTATTCGCAACGCGGGCTCAACAGGCAGCCTGTGGGCCGGTCATTTGCACCGGGTACAACACCGCCTAAGGCTCGGAGCCGCTTGTGACCGATGGCCGATTCAGGCATAGAGTTCAGTAGGGCTTGGGTATAGGGATGCATAGGGGTTCGGAACAGCTCATCAACGCGGCCGGTTTCCACGACCTGTCCTGCATACATCACCACCACGCGATCAGCTGCCTCTGCAACCAAGGCCAGATCGTGGGTAATCAAAATTAAACCCATATTCTTCTGACGCTGTAGGTCGAGCAGCAAATCGATAATCTGGGCTTGAATGGTCACATCCAAAGCCGTGGTGGGCTCATCCGCAATCAACAGTTTTGGATCACAGGCAATCGCCATGGCAATCATGACCCGTTGGCTCATGCCACCAGACAGTTGGTGCGGATAGGCGCTCATGCGGCTTTCAGGTGCGGGAATACCTACCTGCTTTAATAAGGCTAAGGCTTTGGCTTTGCGTTCTTTTCGAGAGCCACCTTGGTGCACTTCAATGGCTTCCATAATCTGGTCGCCTACCGTAAAGCAGGGGTTCAAACTGCTCATGGGTTCCTGAAAAATCATGGCAATGTCTTTACCGGTGATTTTGCGGCGGTCATTTTCAGACAGTGTTTGCAGCTCTTGGCCTTCAAAGGCCAAGGCATCAGCGGTCACCTTGCCTGGGAAATCGATCAAACCCATCACGGCCAAAGAGCTGACACTTTTGCCAGAACCAGATTCGCCCACTATGCCGACCACTTCGCCAGCTTCTACGGTCAGACTGATTTGGTCAACCGCCTTAAAGGGATGGTCGCCAGTGCCAAAGTGCACCGATAAATTTTTTACGTCTAACAAACTCATTGTCATACCCTTACTGTTTCAGCTTAGGATCAAGGGCGTCGCGAAGACCATCGCCCATCAGATTGAATGCCAATACCGTGGTGAGAATCATCACACCGGGAAAGGTCACTACCCACCAGGCGCTCTGCACAAACTGGCGTGCGTCAGCCAACATAGAACCCCATTCTGGAATGGGTGGTTGCGCCCCTAAGCCGACAAAGCCCAAAGCTGCCATGTCGAGGATGGCATTTGAAAATCCCAAGGTCGCTTGAACGATCAGCGGCGCCATACAGTTCGGCAGTACCGCGACAAACATCAAGCGAAATGACGATGCGCCGGCCACACGTGATGAGATGACATAGTCTTTGCTCATCTCTGAAATAGTGGACGCACGAGCCAAGCGAATATAGTGCGGCATCGAGACCACCACAATGGCCATGGCTGCATTTAGCAAGCTGGGGCCGAGTACGGCAACCACCGCAATGGCTAATAGCAAGCTGGGTACGGCCAACATCACATCGGCAATACGCATAATGACCACTTCAAAGGTGCCGCGGTAAAAACCCGCCAATACACCCAGCACAATGCCGATAATCAAAGACAGGGTGACCACCATGGCGCCCGCCAACATGGAATAACGCGCCCCATGGATCAGGCGGGATAGCATGTCGCGACCCACATCGTCGGTACCCAAAATATGGGCCCAACTGCCACCTGCTTCCCATACCGGCGGCATGAGGAACGATTGGCGATATTGCTCATACGGATGGTAAGGAGAAATCACATCAGCAAAGATGATCAATAGAATTAAGAAAATAATGTAATACAGGCCGATTAGCGCGCCACGGTTGGCACTAAAATAACTCCAAAATTCGCGCAACGGAGAAGGTGGTGCCATTGGCTTAGATAAAGTCGTCATGGGCAGCTCCTAGTTTGAGTGGCGAATACGTGGATTGATAACGCCATACAGCACGTCAACCAACAGATTGATCAGAATGATCATGGTGGCGACGATGAGAATGCCACCCTGAACCACCTGATAATCTCGGCGGTGAATACTTTCGAGCAGCCAGCGACCAATGCCGGGCCAAGCAAAAATGGTTTCGGTCAAAATAGCCCCTGACAACAAAATGCCGACTTGCAAGCCAATCACCGTAACGACGGGGATCAGGGCATTGCGTAGGGCATGTTTCATGATAACGCGCAATGGCGACAGGCCTTTGGCTCGGGCCGTTCGAATAAAGTCTTCACCAAGCACTTCTAGCATGGATGAACGGGTCATGCGTGCGACCACCGCCAATGGGATGGTGCCCAACACAATGCTGGGTAAAATCAAGTGCTGAACGGCTGATGTAAAGGCGCCTTGTTCCGTGGACATCCACGCGTCAATCAGCATGAACCCAGTCACGGTATCGACCCAATAGAGTGCAGAAATCCGGCCTGATACCGGCGTCCATCCAAGGGTGACAGAGAATAAAATAATAAGGAGCAGACCCCACCAAAAGATGGGCATCGAATAACCAGCCAGTGAGATAGACATCACGGTGTGGTCAAAAATAGACCCGCGCCGCACAGCGGCAATAATGCCCAGTGGCAGGCCGAGTCCAATCGCGAATAGGGCAGCAAACAGTGACAGCTCCATAGTCGCGGGGAATAGGGTTAAAAATTCATCCAGTACCGGCTCTCGGGTAATCAACGATTTACCGAAATCGCCTTGGGCGATATTGCTGATATAGACAAAATACTGCTCGTACAACGGCTTGTCTAAACCCAATAGGGCTTCAAGCTCGGCGCGTCGTTCCGCGCTAACGCCTCGTTCTCCTGCCATCACCGTAATCGGATCGCCAGGAATCATGTGAATCAGAGAAAAGGTCAATAATGTGATCCCAATAAAAGTCGGGATAACCATACCTAGGCGCTTAAGAATGAATGCAATCATGAAGTGTCCGCTTTTGTAGAAAGCAGGGCGACTAGGTGTCGCCCTGAAGAGGTACTGATAAGCTATTTTGGGCGGTTATGCACCGCCCAATCGTCTTACTTGAGGTCTACGCCATAGAAAGCGTGGCCACCAAATGGATCGATCTTATAACCAACAACGTTCTTGCTTAGCGGCTGGTAAACAACAGAGTGAGCGATGGTTACCCAAGGCGCTTCTTCTTTGAATACCACCTGTGCTTTCTTGTACAGGTCTGTACGCTTAGCAACGTCAGTTGTCTTCTGTGCATCTTTCAACAGTGAGTCGAAGTCAGCATTACAGAACTGTGCACGGTTACCACCGCCAACAGCGTCACAAGACAGCAAGACATAGAGGAAGTTATCTGGGTCGCCGTTATCACCTGTCCAACCTAGCAACACGGTGTCGTGCTCGCCATTCTTAGAACGGGCAAGGTATTCGCCCCACTCGTAAGAAACAACTTCAGCGGTTACGCCCACTTTAGCCCAGTCTGCCTGAATCAATTCAGCCATACGCTTGGCGTTCGGGTTGTAAGGACGCTGTACAGGCATTGCCCACACGTTGGTAGAGAAACCAGCGCTCAAGCCCGCTTGTGCCAACAGTTCTTTGGCTTTTGCAGGGTTGTAACCATAGTCTTTCACGTCATCGTTGTAAGACCAGATTGTTGGTGGGATTGGGTTCTTAGCAATCTTGCCTGAACCTTGGAATACGGCATCCAAGATAGCTTGCTTGTCGATTGCATAGCTCAATGCTTGACGAACCAACTTGTTGTCAAACGGTGCTTTCTGCGTGTTGAATGCCAGGTAACCTACGTTCAGGCCTTCCTGAGTCATCAAGTTGATGTCTTTGTCTTTACCCATCGCTGCTAGATCAGCAGGTGCTGGATAAGGCATAACATGACACTCGCCCGCTTTCATTTTAGCGTAACGAACAGAAGCATCAGGTGTGATACTGAATACCAAACGGTCTAGCTTGGCACGACCAGCCCAGTACTTGTCAAATGCCGCATAACGGATTTGGCTGTCTTTCTGGTAGTCAACAAAGCTAAATGGACCTGTACCGACAGGCATGCTATCGACTTTCTCAGGCGTGCCAGCAGCCATCATCTTGTTTGCAAATTCTGCAGAGAAGATAGATGCGAAGTCCATGCCCAAGTTAGCAATAAACGGTGCATTTGGCGCAGTTAGCGTGATCTCAACCGTGTAGTCGTCAATTTTCTTAACAGACTTCACAGAATCGCTCATGCCCATGCCATCCCAGTACTCATAAGAGCCACCAGAAACTGTATGGAACGGGTGGTCTTTTACGCGCTGGCGATCAAAAGAGAACAGCACGTCGTCAGCATTAAAGTTTCTGCTTGGGGCAAAAGATTTATTGGCATGGAACGAAACACCCTTACGTAGCTTAAAGGTGTAAACCAATCCATCAGCTGAGATGTTCCAGCTTTCTGCCAAGGCAGGTGCTAGCTCAGTTGTACCAGGCTTGAACTCGACAAGACGGTTAAAAATCTGACGCGAGGTTGCATCAAAAGTGGTACCCGACGTGTAAAAAGCAGGGTTAAAACCTTCAGGGCTACCTTCTGAACAGTAGACCAGGGTTTTAGCACCTGCGGTTGCAGAAATGGCGGTTGCCAAGGCTGCGCCCATAAAAAGTTTGAGTGTTTTATTCATATTATTGTTCTCTCCTTAGTGCTTGTCCGAGACAAGTTCATTGTAAAAACCCATGACATAAAGTCAGTCATTTGGCTGGTTTTGGCATGGGCTTTTTAACGCCAAAAAATCCTGTGATCTTTGTTTTTCTTTGTTCACTAGAATCCGTGGGCATTGATACTAGACCTTTGTTTTTTTTTTGGCAAATCAGAACGCATGAGTTTCCGTTTCCTGCGCAGATTGTTGGCGGCAGGGAAACTATCACAATGGCAAAATGGGTGGGGGAGTTCATGTTGTGGGCTTGCTCGAAATCAACGGAAAAAAGCCAGTAAGTCGCGATAAGGGTTGTTCGATGTCCCAAATATATAATATCGGTGTATTGCTGTGATAGAATCAATCAAATTTCATTGCGATAGTAACAGTGTCGCGAAGACCCATAATAAAAATGACAGAATTGGTTTTCATGTATCGACGTTGATTCTCATTATTTATTGATTCGGTACCGGTAGGTGCTTTGTTGTGTGTAGACCGTCAATGGCTTGGATATTCCTGTCTGAGTGCGGTGCAGTCTGTGTTACGCCCTAGCGGGTTTTAGGAGTTTAGATTCATGGCGAATAAAGAGCCTCAATTAGTTGTAACCGATATTCACAAGACTTTTGGGACGCACGAAGTATTAAAGGGCCTGTCCTTGGAAGCCCATAAAGGCGATGTGATTTCTATGATCGGGTCGTCTGGCTCAGGAAAATCGACTTTTTTGCGCTGTATTAACTTGTTAGAGATCCCGACCAAGGGTGAAATTCAAGTCCACGGCGAGCAAATCCAGTTTAAACTAGACCGCCAAGGCAAACGCGTTCCGGTAGATCATGGTCAGGTTGAGCGCATGCGTTCACGGCTGTCGATGGTTTTTCAAGGCTTTAACCTGTGGTCACACATGACCGTACTGGAAAATGTCATTGAGGCGCCGATTCATGTTCTGGGATTGAGCAAGGCAGAGGCCACCGATCGGGCGAAGAGCTTGTTAGAACGTGTTGGACTCTATGATAGAAAAGATTATTATCCGTCCCATATGTCAGGTGGTCAGCAACAGCGAGCGGCGATTGCCCGCGCACTAGCCATGGAGCCTGATGTCATGTTGTTTGACGAACCGACCTCCGCTCTGGACCCAGAATTGGTAGGTGAGGTGCTCAAAGTGATGCGTAATTTGGCAGAAGAAGGCCGCACCATGATTGTCGTCACCCATGAAATGTCTTTTGCCCGTGACGTATCAAATCATGTGTTGTTTTTGCATCAAGGCAAAATTGAAGAGCAAGGAAATCCAGCTAAGGTGTTTGGAAATCCTGACTCTGAAAGAATGAAGCAGTTTTTGGCCCCTAAATACTAGCCAGCTGTTTTCAAGTGCATCCGTCTCAAAGGGTTGGATGTGAGTAAGTGTTAAAATAACTATAAATTATCGACTGGAGTGAAAACATGAAAAAAATCTTAGTTGCATTGGCTGGTGTACTGGCTATCACCTCGATGTCAGTTCAGGCTGCCGATTGGTCTACTGTTCGTTTGGGCGTAGACGCGACATATCCACCGTTTGAATCTAAAGACGCTAACGGCAACTTGGTTGGCTTTGAAGTAGAGTTGGGCGAAGCGGTATGTAAAGAAATGAAAGTGAAGTGTGAGTGGGTTGTTCAGGATTGGGACGGTATCATCCCAGGTCTGTTGGCACGTAAATACGACGCCATCTTCTCTTCTATGTCTATCACACCAGAACGTGCTGAGCAGGTTGCATTCACCGAGCCTTACTACAACACACCTTCTGGCTGGTTCGCTAAGAAAGGCGCTTCATACAACAGCAAAGACTTGGCTACATTGGCTGGCGCACGTGTAGGTGTTCAGCGTGGTACGATCCAAGATACCTATGCTTCTAAGCAACTAGAAGGCAAAGCAACAGTGGTTCGTTACACCGCTGCTGATGAATTCATCATCGACTTGTTTGCTGGCCGTCTAGACTTGATCTTGATCGACGTACCTGTAGGCGAAGAGTTGTTGGCTGGTGACGACCGTGGCGTTGGTTATGCCATGATCGGTACAGAACCACTAGGCGACGGCGCTGCTGCTGCATTGCGTAAGCGCGATGGCGACCTAATGGAGATGTTCAACAAGGCGTTGCGTACCGTTAAGAGCAATGGCGTGTATGACAAGATCCGTGTGAAGTACTTCAGCTATGACATCAAAATGTAATATCGGTTGTTAACCGATTACCCAGCAGGCCACACAGTGGCCTGCACATCCCTTTCTTATTTTCATTCAGGCGCTTTTCAGGAGTACCGAGTATGTTAGATTTACACGGTTATGGACCCACGATTTTTACGGGTGCGATCCTGACCATTGAAGTCGCCATATTTTCTCTGATTGTTGCGCTGGTATTGGGCCTGCTAGGTGCCATTGCCAAACTTAGCCATTTCACACCACTCAGGTTGGTTGCTACTGCTTACACCACATTGATTCGTGGCGTTCCCGATTTGGTACTGATGCTGCTGATTTTTTACGGCGCTCAGATCATGATGAACAGTCTTTCTGACTGGATTTATTATCAGTATGACTACGATTTTTATATCAACATTGACGAGTTTGTCGCCGGTGTTGCCACCATAGGATTTATTTTTGGTGCCTATATGTCGGAAACATTCCGAGGCGCCTTTTTAGCTGTAGACCGTGGACAAATTGAAGCGGGTATTGCCTATGGTATGACGAAAAGACAGGTGTTCTTTCGTATTATGTTCCCGCAAATGATGCGCCATGCATTGCCTGGCCTCAGTAATAATTGGTTGGTTCTGCTCAAAACGACTGCATTGGTGTCATTAATCGGCTTGACCGATATGACCCGCTTGGCAAAAGAAGCCTCTGCAGCAACGCGCGAACCATTTGTGTTTTTTATTCCGGTGGCCATCATCTATCTGCTGATTACCATTCTGTCAGAATGGGGCTTTAAAGTGATCGAGAAAAAATACAGCGCTGGCGTCATAAAGGGATAATCAGATGGATTGGTTGGTACAACTACTAGATTCAAACCAAATTTTTACCACGTCGACTGTCTTGCATTATTGGGATGGTTTGGTGGTGACCGTGCAGTTGGTCTTTATATCGCTGATCATTGGCTTGGTGTTGTCATTGCCTTTGGCGATTTTGCGCACCCACCGTAATCCGTGGATTAATCGTCCTATTTGGGCCTATACCTATGTCTTCCGAGGCACGCCATTACTCATTCAGCTGTACCTGATTTACTATGGGGTGACCTATATTCCGGGTATTCAAGAGTCGGTGTTTTGGTTCATTATGAAAGACGCCTTGTACCCAGCTTTGTTGGCCTTCGTACTCAACACGGCAGCCTACACCACCGAAATTTTACGGGGTGCCATTGTGGCCACCCCTATGGGTGAAATTGAGGCGGCACGTGCCTATGGCATGAACTTCTCTAAGACCATGCGTCGCATCGTATTACCCAGCGCCTTTCGCCGTGCGTTGCCAGCCTATTCAAATGAAGTCATCTTTATGCTGCATGCCAGCGCCATTGCTTCTACGGTAACCATTATCGATCTGACCGGCGCAGCCAAAGATGTCTATTCGCAGCACTATGCACCGTTCGAAGCCTTTACCTTTGTGGGTGCCATTTACCTGTGCTTGACCTTTTCAATACTGTTTCTGTTTAAACGGTTAGAAAAGAACCTGCTCGCACACTTGGCTGAACGCTAGTTGATGCCGGTGCCGTCCCTTTTTTGCCACCAGCGAGCCACGCTATGAGCCCTTTTTGCCAAGGTCAGGATTTTCTCCAGCAATTTTTATCCAAACAGCCGATTGATGCCGCTGAGTACCATATCGACGATATCATTATTACTCTGCATGACACGGGTATTTTGGAAGTGGCACCGCGCGTGGGCGCCAGCAAAGACGTAGTCATCAGTGCCGGTATTCATGGCAATGAAACCGCGCCAATCGAATTGGTCAACCATTTGGTGACCCGCATATTGCAGGAAGAAGTCTCGGTAGGTAATCGGGTGTTGTTCTTACTCGGTAATGCCGATGCAATGAACCTCGGCACCCGCTTTGTGGTACACAATCTCAACCGTCTGTTTGCAGGCGCTCACACAGCCAAAGGCTTGGCGCAGGGCTATGAATTAAACCGTGCCCGACGCCTCGAAACGGCAGTGGATCACTTTTTCGAACACGCAGTAAGCAGTTATCCGCTGCACCTAGATTTACATACCGCCATTAGGGGTTCGCATCGCGAGCGCTTTGCGATCTATCCCCATTCAGCGAAACGCCAGTTGGAATCAACAGGGCTTGCAACCCTAGCGGCTTGCCAAGTCAACACCCTGTTGGTCATGGAACACGCGGGCAATACCTTTTCGTCACATACCGGCCTGAACTGGGGCGCACAAAGTTTCACCGTCGAATTAGGCCGAGTTGCACCCTTTGGTGGCAATGATCTCGACCACTATGCCGATGTCGCCGCAATGCTAGAAGCCTTGGTAACGGGTGACGAGGTGGCAGGTCATGCAGAGCAGGTAGAGCAATTTCGTGTGGCGGAAGAAATTCGTCATACAGGGGAAGGGTTTGCGTTGAACTTGCCCGCATCGGGCTACAATTTTACCCGTTTCGCGCCTGGCGATTGGGTCTGGTCTGACCATGGTGTGCAACACTGTGTTGGTGCGCATACCCAGTATTTGGTATTTCCCAATACCGATGTGCCACAGGGTCAGCGCGCGGGTTTGTTAGTCGAGCATCTATAAATTTACGCTCACACCCGATAATCACTGCCCTGCACCTAAGCAGCCCGTTGGCCGTTAGTTAGCCAAGGTATCGGTATCATGCTGCTGCGCAAGCCACTGTAGGCCTTCTCGCAGTGACTTGGGTAGCTGATCTAGGTCGAAGGCATCCGTCAGGTTCTTAAATTCCAATGCCACTGCGGTATCTCCCTCCATCACCAACTTCCGTTGGAAAAACAACGTATCGGCATCAACCGTTTTTGCGCTCAGTTTCACAAAGCTGGACAGGTTGCCACGTATGACGGCGTCAGGTGAGTTGACATCCAAACACCGTATCCGCAAGCGATCTTCTACAGCAATGACCGTGAGTGACATGGCAAACTGTGCGTCAGTGATTTCCATCCGCAGGAATTTGTCTTCAAGGAAATCGAGATCGCCATCTTCAATAGACTCAGCAAAAATCTGATTCAACAAGCGTTGCGCCACTTGCTGTTGCAATGCCTTGGGGGTCCAACGGGCAAACTTAACAAGGCCCAAGGATACCTGCTGTACCCGAGAAGCGGGCGGCATAGGCAATGAAAAGGGTAGCGACAACATGGCGACTCCGAAGATGAAAAATGCGTGGCAATTCTAGCCTGTCTCCCCAGACCCGACAACAGGGCTCGGTCGCTGAAACGGTGGCAGAATCGGTGTTTCTTCCAAGGTGACGGACAGCTCATTGGCGCCACTGTGGCTTGCTGGTCGTGGGCAACCCAGTGTTCATGCAGCTGGCCCCTCATGTGGCTTACTTTTCGGTTTCGCCTGTCATGCAGTGGATGCGGATCAGTGTGTGGCCAAACAGTTATTGATAACAGGGATATCCTTGATGTGGGTCAAGCGCAATTAGGGGTGCTTTGCTATTTTCGCGGTTTCTGTACGGCGAGAGAAGAATATGGAATTGGTCTGTCCTGCGGGAAGTTTTCCTGCATTGAAAGCGGCGGTAGATAACGGCGCAGATGCGGTCTATTTGGGGTTCAAAGATGACACCAATGCCCGCCATTTTGAAGGGTTGAACTTTGACGACAAGCGGCTAGAAAAGGGTTTAGATTACGCCCGGCAGCGAAACGTTAAGGTGTTTGTGGCCATTAATACCTACCCACAACAGGCCCGTTGGAAACAGTGGACGCAGGCTGTTGACCGCGCAGCGGCTTTTCAGGTCGATGCCGTTATTATGGCTGACCCGGGTTTGTTAGGCTATGCCGCCGACACCCACCCAGACCTGCCATTGCATTTGTCCGTTCAAGGCTCTGCCACCAGCCATGCCGCTTTAAGTTTTTATAAGCAACGCTTTGGTATTCGCCGCGCGGTATTGCCACGGGTTTTGAGTTTGCCTCAGGTAAAGTCGGTCGCGTTGCAGTCGGATGTCGATATCGAAGTGTTTGCCTTTGGCAGTCTGTGCATCATGGCTGAAGGGCGATGCCATCTGTCGAGCTACCTGACCTCTGAAAGCCCGAACCAGAATGGTGCCTGTTCACCTGCCAAATATGTGCGGTGGCAAGAAAAAGACGGGATATTGCAGTCTCACCTCAACGGTGTCCTGATCGACACCTTTCAGCCAGGTGAACAAGCAGGCTATCCAACGCTCTGCAAGGGCCGCTTCGATACACCCGAAGGCACGGGCCATGCATTAGAAGCGCCGACCAGTTTGAATACCCTCGGCATTCTCGATCAGTTGTCACAGGCTGGCGTTAAGGCCGTTAAAATAGAAGGCCGACAGCGCAGCCCTGCTTATGTAGCGGAAGTGGTCTCGGTGTGGCGACAAGCATTGGATCAGTATCGTGCCTCGCCTACTGGCTACAAGGTGAATCCCGAATGGATGACCCGGCTGGCCAAGTTATCGGAAGGCAGTCAAACCACCATTGGTGCTTATGAGCGACCTTGGCACTAAAACACCCCATGACGTATCGAGATTGAAACCTATGAAGTTGAGCCTTGGCCCTATTCAGTTTTATTGGACGGCAAGCGATGTCCGCGCATTTTATGACGAGGTCGCAGCCTCCGATGTCGATATCGTGTATCTGGGAGAAACGGTGTGCAGCAAGCGGCGCGAATTGCGTTGGCAAGATTGGCAGGCCATCGGCGCGCAGCTAACAGCTGCAGGCAAAGAAGTCATTTATTCAACCTTGGCATTGGTTGAAGCTGAGTCTGAATTGAAATCGATGGCGCGCATGGTACGTGAGGCAGGGGCCACCATAGAGGCCAATGATTACGGCGCCATCCAGTTGGCCTCTGAGAGCACACAGGGTTTTACCACCGGCCCATCGATCAACCTTTACAATGCTGAAGCCATCAAACAGTTGGCAAAAGCCGGTTTAAAACGCTGGGTGATGCCCGTTGAATTGGGCCGTGACGCATTGTCAGCGATCCAAGCAGAGAAAGCGTTGTTTCCAACCGTTGAGACTGAAGTTTTCGCATTTGGGCACTTGCCATTGGCATTCTCTGCGCGTTGCTTTACCGCTCGCCAGTATGATTTGCCCAAGGATGCCTGCAAGCTCAAATGTATTGAGTTTGCCGAAGGTATGCCATTATCGAGCCAAGACGGCACCCGTTTGTTTACCATCAATGGTATTCAGACGCTGTCAGGACAACCCATCAATTATCTGGCCTATGTAGAAGAGATGCGCCAGATGCAGGTTGATGTGATTCGTATCAGTCCCGTGGCTCAGGGTACCTTTGACTGCATACGCCAGTTTAGACAGGCCATTGATGGTGAGCTGCTTGCCACCACGGCGTCTGACTATGCCAATGGCTATTGGGTGGGCGAAGCGGGCATGAACTCAAAAATAAATGCCGAGCAATTAAGCTAGGCCAGTCAATTTATCGGCTATAATGGCCGCTGACATTCTGTAGGATTACCCCATGAGTTTAGAAAACACCTTGACCACACGCAGCGGTGGTCAGTGTGAGCTGTGTAAAGCCTCTGAAGGCCTATCGGTTTATGCCATCCAGCCACAATCTAACGGCGGCCCCGATCAATCGGCTTATTTGTGCGCACAATGCGTCGGTCAAATTGAGCACACTGAGACCATGGATGCTAACCATTGGCGGTGTTTGAACGACAGCATGTGGAGTCCGAGTATTCCAGTGCAGGTGTTGGCGTGGCGCTTACTCAACCGTTTGAGTGGCGAAGGCTGGCCGCAAGACCTACTAGACCTGATGTATTTGGATGACGATAGCCTGTTGTGGGCCAAAGCCTTGGGCGATGGCTTGTCTGATGATCTGAAAGTACAGCACCGAGACAGTAACGGGGTTGTGTTAACCGCGGGCGATACCGTGGTGTTAATCAAAGACCTGACCGTGAAGGGCGCCAACTTTACCGCTAAGCGCGGTACGGCAGTACGGGGAATTTCTTTGGTACAGGACAATGCTGAACAGATTGAAGGCCGTGTAAACGGTCAGCAAATTGTCATCCTGACCCAGTTTGTGAAAAAGTCTTAATGCGGTGCGCTGCCCGAGTCGTTGAATCCTAAACGGCTGCGGGTTAGCGTTAGCTGAAATCACCGACAATAACAGCACATCCGCTTAGCCACCGCTGGCGGAATCAATGGTCATCCCGGTAATAGCAGCTAGTCTGTAACCGCCCTTATCAAAAATCACCCCAGAGCGCCTGTGCAACCGACAAGGCCACCAGGGGCGCGGTTTCTGTGCGTAACACCCGCGGTCCAAACAAGCAGGCATTAAAACCAGCAGTGAGCGCCGCCTCAATTTCTGCCTCGTTCAATCCGCCTTCAGGGCCAATAAGAAAACGCACCGCTTCTGGGCGTTCAAACCCAGATAAGGGCTGTGCTGCACGGTGGTGTAACACCAGACTTAGGCCATCGAACGGCGTACCAATCCAATCAGCTATGGCGGAGACAGGCGCAACGGTCGGCACCACATTGCGTTGGCTCTGCTCACACGCGCTGACACAAATGGCTTGCCATTGGTCCAGTTTCTTTTGCAATCGATCGCCCTTTAAATGCACCTCACACCGGCTGCTGGTTAGCGGGGTGATATGACTCACCCCCAGCTCAGTGGCTTTTTGTAGCGCGTATTCAAAACGGTCGCCTTTGGATATCACCAACCCGATATGGCTGGTCAACGGTGATTCACGATCCACCCTGTTTGCCGCAGTGACCAACACCTCAACCGATTTTTTGGTGGCAGAGACGATCACGCTCTCATACTCATGGCCATCGGAATTGAACAGCGTCACCGTTGCGCCTTGGGTCAGGCGCAAGACACGTGCGACATGCGAGGCCGCTTGGGGCGCCAACGACAGGGTTTGTCCTAGGATTAAGGGCTGGTCATCATAGATTCTGGGTTGACGCATCGGGCTTCCAAAACAGTCATGGGATAGTGTGGGCATCATACAATGCTTTTGGCCTGTCGTCAGTCAGTTCGGCCTGCAAAAACCGAGGCGTCCATTCCGGTTGACGCAGGTCTTAGTGGCGGTAGGCACAGGGCGCCAGAGTGACCATTTTACGTTACACCTCGCCGTCCAAGCGTTTGCTGCCCTTGGTTGGCAAATACGCAGCTACAGGGTATTTTCACCCCATCGCATACTGGAATTCGGTCGCCGTATTCTCGTTGCCAACAGGACAGACGGTATCAGTCATCCTGACACATTGATTAACGATCGGTGATCCCGATTGATATCCCCATAGGAGAACACCATGAGTGTGTATTCACAGCCTGATTTTGACCAGCATGAGCAGGTCGTATTTTTTAATGATGCAGCCTCTGGCCTAAAAGCCATTATTGCCATCCACAACACGGCATTAGGTCCTGCATTGGGCGGCACCCGGATGTTCGCTTATGCGGATGAAGAGCACGCACTAAAAGATGTGTTGCGGTTGTCTCGCGGCATGTCCTACAAGTCGGCTTTGGCAGGTTTGAAGTTGGGTGGCGGTAAGTCGGTCATTATTGGCAATCCAAAAACCGAAAAAACGCCAGAAAAGCTGGCTGCTTTTGGTAAGTTCTTGGACCGCTTGGGCGGTATGTATATTGCTGCTGAAGACTCAGGTACCAGCGTTGAAGACCTAAAGTATGTGTCGCAGTTTACCAAGCACGTCAGTGGTGTGCAGGACAAGACTGATGCATCTGGTGTCACCAAGAGTGGCGATCCATCACCAGCCACCGCCTATGGTACTTTTTTGGGTATACAGGCGGCGATCGAGCACAAGTTAGGTCGTTCTGACATGAAGGGTCTGACCGTAGCGATCCAAGGCTTAGGTCATGTGGGCTTGGATTTGGCCCGTCGTCTACACGAAGTGGGTGCGACCTTGTTTGTAGCGGATCTGGACGCTGAGAAGCTTCAAGGTGCGGTTGAAAACTGGGGTGCCACCATCATATCGGGCGATGATATTTTGTATCAAGACGTCGATGTGATTGCGCCGTGCGCCATGGGTGCTATTTTGACCCTCGACAATGCTGACAGCATCAAGGCACCCATCATTGCCGGTTGTTCAAACAACCAGTTGGCGACACCAGCGGTAGGTGAGAAGTTGCATGCATTAGGCAAATTGTATGCGCCAGATTTCGTCATCAATGCCGGCGGCATTATCGATGTGTACCATGAAAAAATTGGTTACGACTCGGTGGTAGTTCAAAAGCATATTGAGCAGATTTACGACACCCTGAACACCATCTTTACCCGTTCGAAGGAACAGGGTTTGTCGACCAGTAAGATTGCCGATATGTTGGCAAGAGAAAAGCTGGGCTTGCCTGAACCTGACGCCTAATCGTCACAGTCCCTCAAAAGCCAGCCCTGTGCTGGCTTTTTTGTGCCCGAAACCTACCGACGGAACCGCTGTAGCCCATAAAAATGACGGTTAAATCAGACGATTAAATCAGACGATTGGGCTGCTTGTTCATCCAGTGTTCAATGGCATCTGGGTCTTTGATTGCATCGGCAGACAACACCTCATGGCCAGTCTTGGTCACCAACACCACGTCTTCAATACGGACACCGATGCCCCGCCACTTAGGCGCAATGCTCAGATCGTCAGGTTGAAAATACAGACCCGGTTCTACCGCCATCACCATGCCAGGTTCTAACATGCGCGACTGTGTATCAATGCGGTATTCACCGACATCATGGACATCGAGTCCTAGCCAGTGACAGGTGCGGTGCATAAACCAGTTGCCAATATCGTCATCAATAGACTGGGTGATACCCAATTGCTGTAGGCCGGCAGCAAACACCGCATAGGCAGCATCATGGCCATCAGAAAATCGTACCCCAGGTTGTATCGCGGCAATAGCAGCAGCTTGTGCCGTCAAAACCAGTTGGTATATCGCCCGTTGAGCAGGGGTGAAGGTGCCAGAAATTGGGTAGGTGCGGCTGATGTCCGAGGCATAATGTTGAAACTCGCAGCCAGCATCGACCAACACCAGATCACCGGAATGGCATTGGCTGTTGTTGTCTGTGTAGTGCAACACACAGTTGTTTTTGCCTGAGGCCACAATGCTAATGTAAGCGGCGCGGCGCGCACCCGCCATAGCAAACTCATGCTGGATTTCGGCATCCAGTTGGTATTCCCAACTTCCGGGTTTGACCCAGCGCATGGCGCGATTGTGTGCCCGCGCACTGATGTGTGATGCCGTGCGAATCAGCTGTTGTTCATAGGCAGACTTGACCAGTCGCAATTCGTGTAACAGATAAGACAGGTCAGACAGCCGGTGCCGAGAGCGTTCAATCTCCACATCGGTGTCATCTATGCCTTCAAGCCACCGCATCAATTTTCGGTCAGCGGCGTCATGGTGGCCGACACTGGCATAAATACGGGCTTTGTCTTCGATTAAGCCTGGCAGGATGTCGTCAATGTCTTCCAGTGGAAAGGCGTCGTCGACACCCAGCGCGGTGATAGCCTCATCCGGACCAATGTGAATGCCATGCCACATACGGTCTTTGGCATCCTGTTCATTGCAGAAAAATACCGTTTGGGCGGCAGCGCGGTCTGGTATTAACACCAAATAGGCATCTGGCAGGTCAAAGCCAGTGAGATAGTAAAAGTCGCTATCTTGTCTAAACGGATAGGTCACATAACGATTGCGAACGGTTTGCTGCCCCGACGCCAAGATGGCGATGGAGCCGGGGGCCATCATCTCCATCAATCGGGTGCGTCGTCGCTTAAATTCCGCGTGCTCTCGTGATTTCATTTAGTGTGTGGTCGGTTCAGTATCGTCCGCTTTTGGCGGCTCGTTATAGGCCAAAAATAAATGAACCGCCGACAGGCGTGCGTGTTCGACCACGGTGTACCAGTCATCTTCTGATGCTTCTTCGGCTTCATCCCAGTCTACCGTGGCAATAGCCGCGAGGTCTGAGAGAATTTCTTTGGCGTCATCGTCCATGGTGCTGAAGTCTTGACCGCTGGTGCCAAAACCACTTAAGAAAGCGCTAACCCAACTGGTGAGGGCTTCCAGCCGCGATTCCATGGCATGGCTGTTATCCGGTAGCCAGGGTAAAAAACTCATGTCTTCGGCGTTTAAGGCTTCCAAGGTGCTGTCATACACCCACAAGAATTCTTGCTGGCCCGCAGCATCGGGTTTGACCTTGCTGTCTAGCACCACCGCGGATTGCATAATAAATTGTGCCTTGCTCCACCGTTGTCCTGCGCACAGGTGGCCTGCTAATGCGCCTTGCAGGGCTGCAGGGTGCATCACGCCTTCTACGGTTGCTACCAAATCGGTTAACCGTTCATAATGTGTTGTTTCGTTCATGCTTTTCATCCCAGATCAGTTACACTAAATGCTATCATGCGTGGGCGGAACTGTCCTGTCGATTGACCGAAGTCGCAGACGCTCTTATAGTATTTGTCTCATTACAAAAGAATGGTGCTCATGAGCCCGATGGATTTGAAAGAATTACAGGTGAAAGTGGATGCCTTGCTGACCGCTTTTGACAAACTCGATGCTGAAGTAAAGTCTCTTCGAACCGAGCGTGCCGAATGGGAAAAAGAGCGCATTACGCTAGTTGCCCACAACGATCTGGCCACCAAAAAGGTACAGGCGATTCTGGCGCAGCTTAGAAAAATGGAGGCAGGAGAGTAATGGACAAACACATCCCCAAGACCCTCACGGTGCATATTCTTGACAGAGAATACCGGGTTGCCTGCCCAGATGGCGCAGAAACGGCATTGGAACAGGCTGCACGGTTTTTGGATCATAAGATGGTAGAGATTCGAGACAGTCGCAAGGTGTTAGGCATTGAACGCATTGCCGTCATGTCTGCTCTGAACCTGACCCACGATTTACTCAACCAACGACCGGTAGATTCCCCTGAAGCCTCCGGTGCCGTCGCCGACATGATGGCCCGCATAGACGCTGCGTTGCAGCGCCACAAATCGAACGCCTAACGCGTTTCTGGTTGTTCCGACATGGCAAGTACTTCTTGCCATTCGTCAGGTGTCACAGGACAAATGGACAACCGTCCGTGAGTCACCAACATCATTTTCGACAATACCGGATTGGCTTTAATCGCGCCCAGTGACACGGTGTGCTTGAGCTTGCCCACATACCGTACGTCTACCATAACCCAGCGCGGATTGTCGTCCGTGCTCTTGGGGTCATAATAATGGCTGTCCGGATTTCGTGCGGTATAGTCAGGATAAGGTTCGCTGACAATTTCAGCCAAACCCACAACATGGGGTGGTTTGGCATTAGAATGATAGAACAGCACCTGATCACCAACCCGCATATCGTCCCGAATATAATTACGGGCCATATAATTTCGAATGCCATCCCAATGATCAGTGCCATTGGGGCACTGTGCGAGATCGTCGATACTGAAGACGTCGGGTTCACTTTTCATCAACCAAAAAGCCATATTCGTATTCCTACCTTCTGATAATGTCTACCGGTTCAAATTCGGAAATGAACTGGTCTGCAAATTTTAACATTGCTAGTGTTTACAGGGCCTAGGTCACATTATGCCCCTAGAGCACATTGCATAATGGCCGTCCATTAAACGAGGGTCTAGCAACATGAAGTCTTATAAATCCAACCTACTCTTTTTGTTGGCTGGCGCATTAATTTTTACATTGGCACTGAACGCACTACCCCTAGGTGAAACCCAGAACGCTATGTTGGCAGAACTGACCGGCGCGGTACAGCAAAGTAACTGAATGTGATGGAGTCTTGCCATCAGTTTCACTGATAATAGTTCTGATCCGTTAACACCCCTTCCAGCGGAATATCCCAAGCCTCACAAGGCAGTGACGGCACTTTTTGA